>Ga0187892_10000383_pt1 | contig 116185 bp, 104 predicted proteins | sample MA1701073metaG_FD_139345 | JGI IMG/M metagenome (GOLD analysis project Ga0187892, IMG submission 139345) | Bio-ooze microbial communities from a basaltic lava cave in the Kipuka Kanohina Cave System on the Island of Hawaii, USA - MA170107-3 metaG ... | reverse complement strand
GGAACAGACGGAAAGCCTCTTGGAGTGGGTCTTCTCCGTTTGTTCCGTTATTTCCGTTTGTTCCGTATTCTCTCTTCCTCCTCTTGGTAAAAGCTCAAATTATGGCCGCGCGCAGTATAGTTGAAGCTCGCAGGCGACCCGCAGCTTCAGGAGACGGTGTTTAGAGTTCCGGCTTCAGCCGGATAGAGCTTAATCATCAAGCTCTATCCGGCTGAAGCCGGAACTCTAAACACCGTCTTGTTATTCGATCCGTCTTGATTCGAGAAAAGTCTTGAAATGGTTCCGGCGACTGGCGCACTATGGCCGCGAAATTCAGTCCGGAAGGCGCAACGATGGCAGACTTCTTCATCAGCTACACACAATCAGACCTCGGCAGAGCCAAGCAGATTTCCGGCTGGCTTGAAGCCGCTGGCCACACCACCATCGCGCAGTTCAAAAACATGCCGCCCGGCTCGAACTTCGTGATCGAGATGGACGAAGCGGTCAAACAAGCGCGCCAGACCATAGCCGTCCTCTCGCCCGAATATCTCGCCTCCGATTATTGCCAGCAGGAACTCGCCGCAGCGATCCGCAGCGATCCGAAAGGCAAGAAGCGATTGTTGATCCCGGTTCGCGTTCAACGATGCGATCCCGATGGATTGCTGGGGCCAATTGTTTACATTGATCTGGTCGGCAAAGACGATGAGACGGCAAAGGAGCTATTGCTCTCCGGCGTCAAAGGCCAAACGCCAGCGCGGATCGAGCCGCCGACAGACCAACTCCTTCAAAAGTACTTCGATCAGATCAAGGAAAAGCACGGCAAGATCACGCTGCTCGGCGAAACTGAAACCCACGAGTTGAAGCGCGTCTTCGTCGAATTGACCATCAACGAGAAGTTCAGCCGCCCGACCGCCAACTCCGAATGGATGGGGATGTGGGACGCCGAGTTCCGCAAACGCTACCAACCCTTCGCTTCCCGGCCTGACGAAGAGCGCGAGGCCCAGCGCCGGATCAAGCCCGAAGAGTTGTTGAAACGCCGCTCGCCAGCGGTCATCGCGGGCGCTCCCGGTTGCGGCAAGACCACGTTGATGCGATGGCTGGCGCTGCAGGTCTGCGACGATGGTTCAAAGCGCATCCCGATCTTCGTCGAGTTGAAAGGACTCAGCCAGAAATCGTTCGAGAGCGCCGATGTCAGGCTCGAATCAGTGTTGTTCGATCAGGCCGCCGAGTCGTTGAAGAAGCCCGGCGCGACCGAAGCCAGCCGCGAACAGTTGCGGGAAGAATTTGCGCGGCGGCTCAAATCGGGCGAGATCGTCGCGTTGCTCGACGGGTTGGATGAAGTTCGCGGATGGGAGAAGCCTTTCTCTCACCTGTGCGACGCGATCAATCGCTTCGCCGAAGATCACCGCGACAACCTGATCATCATCTCGTCGCGCCCTTTCGCGCTGCGCGACCGCCGGTTCGGCAACTCCCAAGGGGCCGAAGAGATGGAGATCGCTCCCTTCAACCGCGACCAGATCGCGCTCTTCCTCGATCATTATTACGGCGAGGACGAAGGCCGAAAGCTGCTGCCCAAGCTGATGAGTCCCGACCTGCGCGATCTGGTCAGCGTGCCGACGCTGATCGGCGCCATCGTCCGGCGCATCCGTCAAAGCGGCAAAGTCGAAACCGACCGATTGAAACTTTACGAAGCCATCGTCGCCGACCTCGCGGGGAAGTTCGACAGCGCAAAGAACGTCAGCCGTTTCAAACAGAACGATGAAGCCGCCGCGATGCGCCGCCAGGATTTCCTCGCCCAACTGGCCTTCACCCGGCTCTTCGACGAAACCCTCGATCGGGGGAAGAACGCCGAACGGCTCGCGTTCACGACCGACGACATCAAGCTCGCGGCTCAACACTTTTGCCGGGAACACAGGCTGAATGTTGATCCATACGAGCTGGCCGCCGAAGTGATCGCCACGCCGCTGCTGGCGGAAATGGCGGAGGATGTCTGGAAATTTTCGCACCTAACACTGCAGGAATACCTGGCGGCCAGAGCTTTGGCCGCGCATCCCGATTGCGAAAACATCTTCGTCCGCGCCTGTTTCCATCCCCTGCTGGTCGAGATGGAGACGCTGCCGATGGCGTTGGGCAAGGTTCGCAACCCTGACCGGTTGTACGAAACCTTGGAGCAATTGCCCGAATCGCTCGACCACAAACTGCTTCGGCTGCGCGCTCGTGGTCTGGCCTCGGCAAAAGTAAATCCGAAGATGCTGCAAAAGCTGATCCATCGTCTCGACGATTTCATCACGTCCAGGAAGCCGGGAGAGGCGCGCTATTCAGATGCCGTCATCTGGGCATTCGTTCAGGCGCGAGGAGACGCACTTGACGCTGTCGCGCTCGGCATCGTCGCGCGACTGGACAGTGGCAGCGATTCTTCTGTTCTATGGAGCGCGGCAGAGGCACTGGGCCGCATCGGCTCAGAGCGCATTGTGGATGCTTTGCTCAAAGTTTTGCTCGAAGCTCAGAAGCCTGATGCTCGATTGCGCGCGGCATCTGCGCTGGGCCGCATCGGCTCGGAGCGCGCCGTGGAGGCTTTGCTCAAAGCCCCGCTCGAAGCTCAGGAGTCTGTTGTTCGGTGGCTCGCGGCAGAGGTGCTAGGCCTGATCGGCTCGAAGAGCGCCGTAGATGCTCTGCTCAATGTACTGCTCGAAGATCAGGTTCCTGCTGTTCGATGGCGCGCGGCAGTGGCACTGGGCCGCATCGGCTCGGAGCGCGCCGAGGACGCTTTGCTCACAGCCTCGCTCGAAGATCAGGTTCCTGGTGTTCGATGGCGCGCGGTAGAGGCGCTGTGCGATGTCGGCTCGGAACGCGTTGTGGATGCTCTGCTCAAAGTTCTGCTCGAGGATCAGAAGTCTGATGCTCGATTGCGCGCGGCATCTGCGCTACGCCGCATCAGCTCGGAGCGCGCTGAGGGCGCTTTGCTCAAAACTCTGCTCGAAGATCAGAAGTCTGAGGTTCGAGCGCGCGCGGCAGAGGCGCTGGGGCACATCAGCTCGGAGCGCGCTGAGGGCGCTTTGCTCAAAGCTCTGCTCGAAGATCAGAAGTCTGAGGTTCGAAAGAGTGCAGCCTGGGCGCTGGGCCGCGTCGGCTCAGAGCGGTTTGTGGAGGGTTTTCTCATAGGGCTGCTCGAAGACCAGGTTCCTAATGTTCGATTGCGCGTGGCGGCGCTAGGCAGTATTGGCTCGGAGCGCGCCGTGGAGGCTTTACTCACAGCCTTGCTCGAAGATCAGGTTCCTAGCGTTCGAGGGGGCGCGGCAGTGGCGCTGGGCTGCATCGGCTCGGAGCGCGCCGTGGAGGCTTTGCTCACAGCCTTGCTCGAAGATCAGGTTCCTGGTGTTCGATGGCGCGCGGCAGCGGCGCTAGGCATCATCGGCTCGGAGCGCGCCGTGGAGGCTTTGCTCAAAGCCCTGCTCGAAGATCAGAAGCCTGAGGTTCGAGCGCGCGCGGCAGTGGCGTTGGGCCACATCGGCTCGGAGCGCGCCGAGGACGCTTTACTCAAAACTCTGCTCGAAGACCAAGTTCCTGGTGTTCGATGGCACGCGGCATTGGCGCTACGCCGCATCGGCTCGGAGCGCGCTGTGGGCGCTTTGCTCAAAGCTCTGCTCGAAGATCAGGATTCTTCTGTTCGAGGGAACGCGGCATCTGCGCTGGGCCGCATCGGCTCGGAGCGCGCCGAGGACGCTTTACTCAAAGCTCTGCTCGAAGATCAGAATCATTCTGTTCGATTGCGCGCGGCAGAGGTGCTGGGGCACATCAGCTCGGAGCGCGCTGAGGGCGCTTTACTCACAGCTCTGCTCGAAGATCAGGAGTCTGATGTTCGAGAGAACGCGGCATCTGCGCTGGGCCGCATCGGCTCGGAGCGCGTAGTGGGCGCTTTGATTAATGCTTTTCTCGAAAATTGGCATTCTTTTGGTCGAGGGAACGCGGCAAAGGCGCTGAGCAGCATAGCTGCTGAAAAGGCTGAAAAATTTGCAGCGGGATTGATGCTGGCCCTCGGCAATGATAAGGAAGCTGTCCGACGCAAGACCGCCGAGGTGGTGGGCTATTACGTCAACGAGCCTTGTCTGGCCGACTTGGAGCGGCTGGCGGCGACCGACGAGTCGGATGAAGTGAAAGAGGCGGCGCGCGCAGCGGTGGAGAAGGTCAAACGCAAGCTGCGCTATTTCGTGTGATGAACCGGAAGATCAGAATAGTCGCAATCAGCGATACGCATTCGAGGCATCAGCGGATCAATGTGCCAGACGGCGACATCCTGATCCACGCCGGCGACGCGACGATGGCTGGCGGCGTGGCGGAGATCGTCGCCTTCGATCACTGGCTGGGGACGTTGCCGCATCCGGTGAAGCTCTTTTGCGCCGGCAACCATGACCTGCTCTTCGAGCGCAACCCGGCGCTCGCCGCGCGGTTGATCACGAACGCCACCTGGTTGCAGGACGAGTTGATCGAAGCGTTGGGTCTGCGCCTCTACTTCTCGCCGTGGCAACCGAGGTTTTTCGACTGGGCGTTCAATCTGGATCGCGGCGCGGCGCTCAGAGCGAAGTGGGACCGGATACCGTGGCCGCTCGACGTGTTGGTCACTCACGGGCCGCCGATGGGCATACTGGACGTGAATGATCGCGGCGAGCATTGCGGTTGCGAAGAGTTGCGCCCCGCCGTCGAACGCGGCAAACCGCGCGTCCACATCTTCGGCCACATCCACGAAAGCTACGGGACGATGGATTATGACGGCGTTCGTTACGTGAACGCTTGTGTTTGCGATGGGAGTTATCGGCCGGTGAATCCGCCGGTGGTGATTGACCTATAGAAATGTACCGCAGACTGTCCAGTCTGCGGAAGCTCTCCCCACTCGAAAATTGCCGGGAGCGAGAGCCTCCTACCGAGAGGCTAGTTTCCTTTGGGTTTTTCAATTGATGAAACCTCCGCAGACTGGACAGTCTGCGGTACATTTCGCGGCGGATCTCTTCCTTCCCCGGCAATTCTTTTTCTTGAAATCCATAGAAGTGGCGGTTCGGAGCGAAGGGCGGGTAGAATAAAGGCCGCGACAAGGCGCGTTATGACTACGCAGGAGATCGAAAAATATCTGATCAAGCTGCTGAAGGTGAAGACGGCTGATGAGGCGCTGGCGATTCTGGAGAAGTATTACCCGCGCCACCAGATCAAACCTGCGACGCAGTATTTCGTGGAAGAGTTATTCGAGCAATTAGACCAGGGGCAGTGAGAATTATGACGACGCTCAAACAAGTCAAACAACAGATCGCCGACGATCCGAAAAACTGGCCCGTCTACCTGATGGACTTCGTGGATGATTTTCGGTATTACCGCGACCCGCGCCTGATCGCCGAACCGTTTGAACTGAGCGATGAGCGCTTCGATGCGCTCCTGGCCGCCACGGCTGAGCAGTTGTGCGAAGAGCTGAAGATCGAAACGCCGCGATGGATTCTGGCAGTGCCCGCCGTGCGCGATCCCTGGTTCGTGTCAGGGATGGAGAGCCTCAAGGCCATCGCGTTGGTGGAAAGCCCATTGCCATTCCGAATGCGCAAGGTTTTCGTGATGGAGAATTTTCTTTCCCGTGTCTGAGCCGTAGACGATTTATCCATGAAGATGTTCGTTTCGATCAGGACATCTTCCCCAGCAAGCAGCAGTTTAATATCCACAAAGCTCTTCGTCCTCCGCCAGCCAGATGATCGTTTCCCGGTCCAGTCCCTTGATCGTACCGCACGTTTGTTCGACCACTTCCAGTGCGGCGATCTGAGCCTCAGTGAGAGGCGCGGCTGGCGCCACACCCTCTTCCAGCAGCTTTTGCGCCAAAAGTCTTTGCTGAACGGGCGGCAACTGGCGCGCCGCATTCAGCAGTGTTTCAAACGATTCGTTCATTGCTTTACCTCCACGGCGCAAATTCTAACAGAAAACCGCCATCAAATGACTGCTTTGATCAATGGTTCAAGTCGCTGGGCGTTGTCCCCAACAACGTAGGCAGCGCGCAGCCGCGTTTCCATCTCTTCAAACTTCAACTCGTCGTTGAAATAAGCTGTCACCAGCGGATCGCCCACATCCACCTGATCGCCGATCTTGGCGCGGAGGCGCAGGCCGACGCTGTAATCAATCTTGTCTTCCAGCCGCCGCCGCCCGCCACCCCAATCCATCACGACGCGGCCCATCTCGATGGTCTCGATGCCCGCGACGTAGCCAGCGCGGTCAGCCGTGACCACTCGCTCTTTGCGAGCTTGCGGCAGGAGCTTTGGGTCGTCGAGCACGCGCGGATCGCCACCTTGGGCTTCGATGCAAGCGCGGAAACGCTCCAACGCTTCGCCCGACGTGATTGCTTCGCGTGAACGGTTGCGCGCCACGTTCAGGTCGTTTTCGACCCCACCGACGATCAGCATCTGCGCAGCCAGTTCCAGGCACAACTCGGCAAAATCGCCGTCGAGCTTCCCTCGCAGAGTTTCAATCGCTTCAAAAGTCTCAACCGCGTTGCCCACCCAGCGTCCCAACGGCTGGTTCATATCGGTGATCAAGGCGACGACGCGTTTGCCCATCGCGCGTCCGACCGAAGCCATCATCTCGGCCAGCTTGCGCGCATCTTCAAACTCGCGCATGAACGCGCCGTTGCCGGTCTTCACGTCCAGCACCAGTCCATCAATCCCTTCGGCCAGCTTCTTCGACATAATCGAAGCGCACATAAACGGGCGGAACGGAACGGTCGCCGTGAGGTCGCGCAGCGCGTAGAGCTTGCGGTCGGCGGGCGCGATCTCTTTCGTCTGGCCGATCAGCGCCAGTCCGCAGCGTTTCAAAACATCGCGGAATTCATCCAGTGAAAGGTCGGTGCGGAAGCCAGGGATGGCTTCGAGTTTGTCGAGCGTGCCGCCGGTGTGAGCCAGCGCGCGGCCAGAGATCATCGGCACGGCGACGCCACAAGCCGCCGCAACGGGCGCGATGACGAGCGAGGTCTTGTCGCCAACGCCGCCCGTCGAATGTTTGTCAACTTTCGGCAAAAGGATGTGATCGTGCGTCAGGACGACGCCGGAATGGAGCATCTCTTCGACCAGCGCCTGCGTTTCGGCTTCGCTCATCCCGTTCAGGAACGCGGCCATCAGCCACGCAGCCATCTGGTAATCGGGGATCTCGTCGCGCGTGTAGCCGCGAATCAGGAACGCGATCTCGTCGCGGGTGAGTTCCTGGCGGTCGCGTTTTTTCTCAATCAAGTCTTGTGGTCGCATAAACAAAGGTCGGTACGGTACGGGGAGCGGTAGCGACCTGGTTGCCTCATAAGTAGCTGCTTCCGAGACAACCAGGTCGCTACCGCTCCCCGTACCGTACCGCGTTTTTCAATTCATCAATCACTGCCAGAAGTTCGCGGATGCTCGTGAGTCTGATGAAATCTCTGCCCGCCAGTTCTTCCTCCGGCACGACCTCGTGCTCCCAGGTGGTTTCGTAGGGGATGTGAACCGCGCGTCCGCCCATTTCGATCACCGGCAGGATGTCCGACCTCATCGAATTGCCGATCATCAAAAACCGGCGCGGATTGATCTGATGTTTCGCGGCGATGGATTGGTAGGTCTCTCTGACCTTGACCGGAACGATCTCGATTTTGCTGAAATGATTGGCCAGGCCGGAGCGCGCGACTTTGGCCTGCTGCTCGAACAGATCGCCTTTGGTGATCAGCATCAAATCGTGTGAGGCGGCGAGCGTCGTGATCGTCTCCTCGACGCCGTCGAGCAGTTCGACCGGCGCTCGGAACATCTCGCGGGTCAATTCGATGATCTGGCCAATCTCCGCTCCGCTGATACGGCCTTCGGTCAATTCAATCGCGGTTTCGATCATCGAGAGCGTGAAGCCTTTGATGCCGTAGCCGTAATGCTCCAGGTTGCGGACTTCGGTCTCGTACATTTGGCGCTCGATCCAGTCGCGGTCGTGATAATGCGCCAGGATCTCCAGGACCTGCCGCTGCGTGCTGCGATAGAGCGGCTCGTTGTGCCAGAGCGTGTCGTCGGCGTCGAATGCTATTACATCGAACATAAACACCTGTACTGCCGCGCGATCACATTAGTTTCATCCTTGTACGATCAGGGCAATCGCCTGAGCCGCGATCGCTTCGCCGCGCCCGACTGCATCCAGACCTTCGTTCGTCTTCGCTTTGAGATTGATCTGCGACTCGTCAACGCCCATCGCTTCGGCGAGCCTCGCCTTCATCGCCGGAATATGCGGCGCCATTTTCGGTCGTTCGGCCAGGATGGTCGCGTCAATGTTGGCGATCTTGTAACCGCGTTCTTCGAGCAAACCGCAAACGTGGCGCAAGAAAATGAAGCTGTCAGCGCCGGCCCAGCGCGGGTTTTGGTCCGAAAAATGCGAGCCGATGTCGCCCAATCCAGTCGCGCCCAGTAATGCGTCGGTGATCGCGTGCGTCAGGCTGTCGCCGTCGGAATGACCGAGCAGCCCGCGGTCGTGAGGGATTTCGACTCCGCCCAGGACCAGCCGGCGGCCTTCGACCAGGCGATGGATGTCGTTGCCGATGCCGATGCGAAATTGGCTCATCGCTTATCGACGCAGTACCGGGAGCGTGCGCGCAATGGCGTCAAGTTAAGGCATTGCCCATTGCCAATTGGCCATTGGAAATTGTTAGGCAGGTAAAGAAAGCCAAACTTCCTGCGAAACAATTTCCAATGGGCAATGGCCAATGGGCAATGGGGCCTAGGCTCTTTGCCTTCACTTAACGCCATCGCGCTTAAGCTCTCCCTACCACGCCGCCCTCAAATAATTTCTCCGCCAGAATCAGGTCTTCCGGCGTAGTGATCTTGATGTTGCTCATCTGTCCTTCAACGACCGCTACGGGCAGCCCCAGCCGTTCGACCAGGAACGAGTCGTCGGTCGCCATCGCCGATGGCAGATTGGCCGCGCGGGCTTCGGCGTTCGCCCGCAGCAACAATTCGTAACGAAACGCCTGTGGAGTTTGCGCCCGGTAAATCCGGCGGCGATCAATCGTGCGCTCGATCAAACCATCCGCCACTTCCTTGATCGTGTCGGTGGCGGGCGCGGCCAAGATCGCCGCGCCGATTTCGCCGGCGCGCGCGATCACGGCTGAAATCTGCGCGGGCGTGACGAACGGACGCACGGCGTCGTGAACGGCGACGATCTCCGGCTTCAAAGCAGCGATGGCCCCCAGCGCGTTAAGGATCGAATCGCTCCGCTCATCCCCGCCTGCAACCAGGCGAATCGGCTTTTGCAATCCGTAAGCCGGAAGAGATTGTCCGAACCGCTCGATCTCTTCAGGCCGCAACGCGACGACGATTGCGCCGATGTCGTCGCATTCATCGAACCTCCGCAGCGTGTGAATGATCACCGGCGATCCCGCAACCTCGACGAATTGTTTGGGAATTTGCCCGCCGAATCGGGAGCCGCTGCCGGCGGCGGGAATGATGGCGATGTTCATAACGGTGGTTGGTGGTTGGTGGTTGGTGGTTGGTGGTTGGTGGTTGGTGGTTGGCGGGAGATGCGCTCTTTACCAACCACCAGCTACCAACCACCAACCACCGCCTCAATCAACCGACGGCGCAGGCACTGGCGTGGGTCTCGATGAGCGGTCGCGGAACTCGCGTGAATCGCGCGCGTCGGACCTTTGTTCTTCGGCGCGCCCGAAGATCATCTTGCCTGCCGTCGTCTGCAACACGCTGGTCACGACCATGTCAATGTTTTTGCCGATCAGGCGGCGCGCGTTGTCCACCACGACCATCGTGCCGTCGTCCAGGTAAGCCACGCCCTGGTTGTACTCCTTGCCTTCTTTCAGGATGAAGACCTTCATGATCTCGCCGGGCAACACGACGGGTTTCAGGGCGTTGGCCAGTTCGTTGATGTTGAGCACTTCGACACCGCGCAGGTGAGCGACTTTGTTCAGGTTGAAGTCGTTGGTCACGATGGGCGCGTTGAGTTGTTTGCCCAATTCGATCAGCTTCAGATCAACTTCGCGCACGTTTGGGAAATCGGCCTCGTGAATCTGCACTTCCAGATTGCCGTTCTTCTGGATGCGCTGAAGGATGTCCAGTCCGCGTCGCCCGCGATTGCGTTTGGCCGAATCGGACGAGTCGGCGATCTGCTGCAATTCGCGCAAGACGAATTGCGGAACCAGGATCACGCCGCCCATAAAGCCGGCCTCGGCGATGTCAGCCACGCGCCCGTCAATGATCACGCTGGTGTCCAGAATCTTGTAGCTCTGCTTCGCCGCGCGGTCGCTCAGAATGCCCCCCAAAGCCGACAGGTCGAGATAATCGCCTTTCGCGGCGCCGACCAGCAATCCGACGTAAGCCATAAACAGTGTGAGCGTGAGCGTGAGGAAGGACTTGATCGGCTGATCCCACTGTTGCGCGGTAACCAGAAACCCGATCATCGTCGAGCCGATGATCCCCATGATCGAGCCGACCGCCGCGCCGATGAGGGTTTTGAGTGAAGCCCGCCGGATGCGTAGCTCAAAGAAGATGATCCCGGCGGCCAGAAACAACCCGGCCAGCGCCGAAAGTGATTTTGAACCTCCCGGAACGCCCAGGTCTTTACCAACCCAATCCGGAATCGGCTGAATCAGGCAACCGGCCACGACGAGAATAAGGGTGAATACCGCGCGAATTAAGATAATGTCCGCTTGCATAAAACATATAACTCTCGATTGAAACCGAACGGCCCTCTCTGAAGATGAATCCGGGGCATATGAAACGAGCAGTCGTCCGATTGGTGAATGATCAAAGGTTTGTGTAAGAGAATGCCTAACGCGGACGGGATTCTAGCATGGGTATTTGCAGAGTGGGAGTGCGAGGGAGTGGGAGAGTGGGGGAGCGGGAGAAATTACTTCCCTTGTCTCCCACTCATTCCTTCGGGGCGTAGTAGCCGGTCCGGGCGCGGGCGACGTAGCCGGGCTTTTTGATCCGCAGGGCGAGTTTGCGGAATGAGCCGTCGCGTTTTTCGTTGGTCGAGAAGAAGCCCAGGATGAATTGCGTGCGCAATTGTTCGGCCAGGTTGGTGAAGGCGCGGTTAAGTTCTTTCAGCGACTGCTCGTCGGCGGCTTCGCCGTAAACTCCCGGCGCCACTTTTGGTCTGAGCACTTCGCCGCCGGTTTCTCTGGCCAGCGCTTCGAGGGCGCGTTCGGCGGCCAAGTCGCGCAGGTTTTGTGACGGCGCCGGGTTGCCCGTGAAGATGGCGAAGATTAGCGCGTCGGATTTTTGCGCCTGGGCCAGAGCTTCCAGCAATCCTTTGTTGCTGGAGGTGTCGCCGCCGTCGGAAACGAGGACGATCACGCGGCGGCCCGGAGCGTCTTTCAGATACTCGGACGCCAGAAAGATTCCGTCGTAAAGCGCGGTCGCGCCCGAGGCTTCGAGCCTTTTTGTGGCGCTGTTGAGCAGCGGAACTTTGTTGGTGAAATCCTGCAGGACGACGACTTCGGTCGAGACTGAAAAGATCGCGGCGCGGTCTTCCTGGCGCATCACCCGCTCGAAGAAATTGGCCGAGGCGCGGCGCTCGAAATCCAATCGCGGCGCGACGCTCAAACTGGTGTCGTAAAGCATCACCATTCTCAAAGGCTGGTCGGCGTCGCGCGCGAAGTTGGCGATCTCCTGCGGCGCGCCGTCTTCGAGGATTTCAAAATCTTCCGGTTTTAAATTTACCGGGTCGTCCGGCGATTTTTTCGCGATGGTCACGACCACCGTCACCAGATCGCTGTTGATGCGGATGGTCTCTTCGTCGGTTTTATCTTTATCTTTCTTTTGCGGGATGTTTTCCGGCAGCCGGATTTTCGGCGGGTCGGGCAACGGAGGCTTGTCGGGTTTCTGCTTCTTCGATTCGGGCAGTTGCCCGCGCCCGCTTTGGCCAAAGACATCTTCGAGCGGCGGGCCAGCCAGCAACACAAACGTAATCAGCGCCGCAAAAAACGGGAAAAATCGCGCGCCGGATTTTTGCCATTTCATTCCCAACATCTCTTCTCGACTACCCCTCTTGCCTAAAATGCCTGCGCCTGGATTGCCTGTTCCGCCTCGCCGGTTGCGGCGAGCCATTCGCGGAACGCCTTCAGCCCGCGCTCGACCTGAATACGATGCCGGTCGGCTTTGCGTTTCGCCTGTTTTCTCAATTCAGGCTCGATCTCCGGCAACAGCGCAAAGGTGGTGTTCGCCGGTTGAAAATTCTTGGCGCCGGCGTTCGCCAGGTAAAACGTCAACGATCCGGTCGCCGATTCGCGCGGCGGCGAAACCGCTTCCAGACCGCGAGCCAATCGCGCCGCGTTCATTCCGGCGATCATCCCCGTGGCCATCGCCTCGGTATAACCTTCGATGCCCGAAATCTGGCCCGCGAACAGAACGCGCGGATGCTCGCGCATTTGCAAAGTTTCGCGCAGAAGTTTGGGCGAACAGATGTAGGTGTTACGGTGCATCTGGCCGAAGCGGATGAATTCGGCGTTCTCCAACCCCGGAATCAATTGCAGCACGCGTTTCTGCTCGCCGTATTTGATGTGGCATTGGAAGCCGACGATGTTGTAAGCCTCGGCCATCAGGTTTTCCAGCCGCAGTTGCACGCAGGCGTAAGGCTGACGCCCCACGCGTGGATCAACCAGACCGACTGGTTTCATCGGGCCGAACCGCAGCGTGTCGCGCCCACGCCGGGCCAGTTCTTCAATCGGCAGACAGCCTTCAAAAAACTTATTCTCGTCTTCCATCCCCTCGTGCGGTTTGACCGATTCGGCGGCGATCAGCGCCTCGTAAAAACGGTCATACTCTTCCTTCGTCATCGGACAATTGACGTAATCGTCGCCGCCTTTGCCGTAACGCGCCGCCTTGAACGCAACATCGTAATTGATCGTCTCGCCGTCAACGATCGGCGAGAGGGCGTCGAAGAAATAGAGACCAGACTGGCCGGTCAATTTCGCAATCGCTTCGGACAACGCCGGAGAAGCGAGCGGTCCGGCGGCGACGACGGTAATCTCGTCAGGATTTATTACCACAGCCTCTTCGCGCCGCAACTCGATGTTCGGATGGTTCGACAACGCTTCGGTCACCAGAGCCGAAAACTTCTCCCGGTCAACCGCGAGCGCGCCGCCCGCCGGCACCGCCGCTGCCTGAGCCAATCGCACGAGCAACGAGCCGCCCGCTCGCAATTCGTCTTTCAGCAATCGCGGCGCGGTGTTGGCTTCGTCGGATTTGAGCGAATTGCTGCAAACCAGCTCGGCCAGATCGCCCGTCCGGTGCGCGCCAGTCGAACGCGCCGGTCGCATTTCAAAAAGGCGCACGCGCAAGCCGCGCTGAGCCGCCTGCCACGCGGCTTCCGAGCCGGCCAATCCGCCGCCGATCACGTTGATCACTTTCGTTTCACTCATTGCAAGGTTTAAGGAGCTTTGATGATGTCCTCACGCGGCGGAGATGATAACAGATTTTGGCGGACAATTGCCTTTGCCTGAAGGCTGCGAATACAATCGCGCCTGATTTTATGAATGCTCAATCACCAATCAACAAAAAGTATGGCCGCTTGCTCTCGAAGGCTTTGCCCGCCGTGATCACCAATGAAGCAGAGTATGATCGGGTAGTGTCGCTGATGAACAAACTGGCCGTGATCCCAGAAGACCAAATCACGACCGAGCAGGAGCGCCTGTTAGACTTGTTGACGCTGCTGGTTGAAACGTACGACGAAGAGCATTACCCAATTCCTGATGCCGCGCCGCACGAAGTCATCCAATACCTGATGCAGGAACGCGGCTTGCGCAACAAGGATTTGGAGCCGGCGCTGGGCAGCCGCGGAGTGACTTCTGAGGTTATCGGCGGCAAGCGCAAACCGAGCAAGACCCAGATCAAAAAGCTGGCAGAGTTTTTCAACGTACCGCCTGCGGTGTTCATCTCGCTGGATTGAAGATGAAAGAAAGCCTAGCCCAATTCCTGGCCTGCCCCAGTTGCGGCGCCGAACTCTCCTTGAACGCTACCGAACGAGAGGATCGAGAAATCATCTCTGGCCAATTGCTCTGTATGTCGTGCCAGGCCGCCTTCCCCGTGCGCGCCGGCGTCCCACGGTTCGCCGACCTGCAAAGCGACGAAATTCAGCGCGACACGGCGGCGAATTTCGGCGCGCAGTGGCTGGTCTTCGATCACGTCCAGCGGCATCACGAAAAACAATTCCTCGATTGGATCGCTCCGGTCACACCCGATTTCGTTCGTGGCAAGGTCGTTTTGGAGGGCGGGTGCGGCAAAGGGCGCCATACAAAACTGGTCGGCGAATGGGGCGCGCGCGAAGTGATCGGGGTTGATTTGAGCGACGCCGTTGACGCGGCGTTCCGCAACACGCGCGATTTGCCGAACGTCCACATCGTTCAGGCAGACATTTACCGGCTGCCGTTGAAACGGTGTTTCGATTACGCCTTCTCGGTCGGCGTGCTCCACCACCTGCCCGATCCGCGCGGCGGTTTCGCTTCGCTGCTCAAACACGTCAAACCTGGCGGAGCGATCTCGGCCTGGGTTTACGGGCGCGAAAACAACGAGTGGATCGTGAACTTCGTCAACCCGCTGCGCGAGCGCGTCACGTCAAAGCTGCCACCGCGACTGCTCTACTTCTTGTCTTTTCTACCAACGGCGGTTTTGTACCTGGCGCTCAAACTGGTTTACGCGCCGCTGGACAAAACCAGTTTGAAACGATTTCTTTTCTACGCTGATTACCTGGGCTACATCGCGCAATTCCCTTTCCGCGAAATCCACAACATCGTTCACGATCATCTGACCGCGCCCGTGGCGTTTTATCTCAGCCGCGAAGATTTCGCCGAATGGTTCGGCGACGCCGGGATCGAGCGCGCCGAAATCCACTGGCACAACCGCAACAGTTGGCGCGGCTTCGCCTTCATCGGGCAGCCCGGACGAGCGGAGGCGAGATATGCAAAGTGACGCCCGCGCCTGGAAAGAGGCGATGCGCCCGCTGAATTACCGGGTGATGTTCGATGTCGAAGACCATCACTGGTGGTTCGTGGGACGGCGGGCGATTGTCTTTGCGCAGATCGAAGATGCGCTGGCGCAAAAAGAATCTCTGCAAATGCTCGACATCGGCTGTGGCACGGGCGCGACGATGGATCATCTGAAACGTTACGGCCAGCCGCACGGGATTGACCTGTCCGAACTCCCGCTGAGTTTTTCGCGCAAACGCGGCCACGCCCGCGTGATTCGCGCCAGCGCCACCGAATTGCCATTCGACTCGGAATCGTTCGATCTGGTGACGGCGCTCGATGTCGTCGAACATCTCGATGACGATGTGAAAGGTCTCAGCGAAATCCGCCGCGTGTTGAAGACGGGCGCGGCGGCGGTGATCTTCGTTCCCGCATTCCAGGCTTTGTGGGGACCGAACGATGATCAATCGGGGCACAAACGGCGTTATCGTTTGAATCAACTGCGCGCGGCGGTCGAAGCGGCGGGTTTGCGCGTCGAGCGGATCAGCTACGCCAACTTCGCCATGTTCATCCCGATCTGGCTGGGGCGGAAAATTCTGACGATGATGGGCCGCGCCGAACAGGCCGAGAACCGCATCAACCATCCCATCGTCAACTATCTGCTGGCCAGGATTTTTTCGAGCGAGGCGAACTGGCTGAGAAAACATTCATTGCCATTCGGAGTCTCGATCATCTGCGTCGCCCGCAAAGTACAGTACCGCGACCGTGAGGGAGCGGTTGCTTGAGATGTCAACCGCTCCCTCACGGTCGCGGTACTGCATCGGATTATGAATCCCAAACTCTCGATTTTTCTTCCGGTCTACGACGAGGAAGAGAACCTCGAAAGGCTGCACGAGAAGATCATCGCGGCGATGATTGAACTCGGCCAGAGCTTCGAGGTGATCTACGTTGATGATGGCAGCGCGGATCACAGTCTGGAATTGCTGAAGAAATTTGCGGCGAATGACCGGCGCGTGCGCGTGATCTCGTTCCGCCGCAACTACGGCCAGACGGCGGCGATGGCCGCTGGGATTGACGCGGCGCGCGGCGAAGTGCTGATCCCAATGGACGCCGATCTGCAAAACGATCCGGCGGACATCGAACGCTTGCTGGCGAAGCTGGACGAAGGTTACGACGTGGTGTCGGGCTGGCGCAAAGATCGCCGCGACTCGTTCCTCACGCGCGTGCTGCCGTCGAAGCTGGCCAACGGATTGATCTCGAAAATCAGCGGCGTGGAACTGCACGATTACGGCTGTTCGCTGAAAGCTTACCGCCGCGAGGCGCTGAAAGACGTGCAGCTTTACGGCGAGATGCATCGCTTCATTCCGATATACGCGAGCTGGGCCGGAGCGCGCGTCACCGAAATCCCCGTCGCCCATTACCCGCGCACGGCGGGCAAATCGAAATACGGCCTGTCGCGCACGATCAAAGTCGTCTTCGACCTGGTGACGATCAAATTTATGGCCAGTTACATGACCAAGCCGTTGTACGTCTTCGGCTGGGCGGGAATACTGGCGTTTGTCATCTCGTTCTTCTCCGCGTTGTTTGCGTTTCTGATGAAGTACGCCAGTTGGCCCAAGCACGCGGATTTCATTCAAACGCCACTGCCGGTGTTGGCGATGGTGATGCTGGTTCTGGGCATCCAGCTTTTTCTGATGGGTTTGATCGCCGAAATGCTCGTGCGCACTTACCACGAATCGCAGGGCAAGCTTATTTACGCGATCAAAACGAAGATCAATTTTGAGGACAACGCGGACTAAAGCTGACGCCGATGGAATTCTTTTCGCGCGATCCGGCGCTCAATGTGCCGAAGTAGGAAGCAGGATGTTAAAATCAGGATTGAGGTAAAGGTTATGACTGAAACAGCAATCGAATTCAAGTTCACGCTTCCGATCGGTGAGATTCCCGCGCCACATCGAGACGCGGCCGAACGCAAGGCGCGTGAAGCGTTCATACTTTCGCTTCTCAAGCAGGGAGATTTGAGCGCGGGACGCGCCGCGGAATTGCTTGGCATTGATCGCTGGCGCCTGTCTGAACTGATGTCGGCGTATGGCATCTCGCCGTTCGATGAAACGTTGACGCGTGAAGAATTGGAACGTGAGGTAGCTGATGCCCTCGGTGATTTCCGGTAGTAGCAATCCCATCATCGTTTCAAATACGACGCCAATCAGCGAGTTGGCTAAAATCGGGCGGTTAGAATTGCTGCGCGATCTTTACGGACGAATATTTATTCCGCAGGAGGTCTTCGACGAATTAACGACCGGAACACATCCGGCGGCTCAGTCCCTACGACAGATTACCTGGATTGAAATTCGCCCAGTTACTGATCCACAAAAGACCATTGCGCTCCACACACAAACGAAGCTGGGGCTTGGCGAGTGCGAAGCCATTATCCTCACTGAAGAGCTAAGCGCTCACCGCCTGCTGATTGACGATCATGATGCGAGGCGTGAAGCCCTGTCGCATAATCTTCCCATCATTGGCACAGTCGGAATAATCCTGCTTGCAAAGCAACTCGGGCTGATACCAGTTGTCAAAGATATACTTGATGATCTAATTGCGCACGGCACACGAATCGGTCAACGACTCTACCTTGACGCTTTGGCTGTGGCGGGAGAGTAGAAAGAAGTACAAGGTACAATCGGGAACACGAGTTCTGTATGAGTTCACACGACGAAAAACTTCTGGACGACATCGGCTGGCATCTGCTCGAAGAGTTGCAGGAAGACGCGCGTCTCTCTTACGCCGAACTCGGACGCCGCGTCGGATTGTCAACTCCGGCAGTGATGGAGCGGATTCGCAAGCTGGAAGACGCAGGCATCATCACCGGCTACCGCGCGGACATCAATCCCGAAAAGGTCGGGTTTCATGTCACCGCGTTTATCCGCATCGGGCTGGAGCACGAAGTCCTGCCGCGGTTGGGTTCGCTCTTCAAAGAGATTCCCGAAATCATCGAATGTCATCGCGTGACCGGCGACGATTCCCTGATCCTGAAAGTTCACGTCACTTCGATTCAACATCTCGAAACGGTGATTCAGCGGATCACGCCTTATGGAATGCCCGCGACTTCGATTGTGCTCTCAACGCCGGTTCCCAAACGACGCTTGGAACGGCGGATGGTCGCGCAGACGGCCAAAAAACCTCGCAACTCTCATTCATAAACCTGTCTCAAATGTGCGGCATCCTCGGATTCATCAATCTTGATCGCAACCATCGGGCCGACGAACGGATCGCTCGCCGAATGGCCGAAGCCATAGTTCATCGCGGCCCCGACGACGAAGGCTTCTATTTCAAAAACAACGTCGCGCTCGGCATGCGGCGGCTTTCGATCATTGATTTAGAGACCGGCCATCAACCGATCAGCAACGAAGACGACTCGGTCTGGGTGGTTTTCAACGGCGAGATTTACAACTTCCTTGATCTGCGCCAGCGGCTCGTTGCGCGCGGCCACCAATTCCGTACGCATTCGGACACTGAAGTCATCGTGCATCTTTACGAAGATCACGGCGATGATTTGGTTGATTATCTGAACGGGATGTTCGCGTTCGCGCTGTGGGATGAACGACGCCAGCGATTGCTCGTCGCGCGCGACCGGATGGGCGAGAAACCGCTTTATTTCACGCAGACGGCAGAATCGTTCATCTTCGCTTCCGAGTTGAAGTCGCTGGTCGAGCATCCGCTGGTCGAGCGCCGTGTCAACCTGCTCGCCCTGAGAAAATATCTGCAATACGAATTCGTGCCTTCGCCGCACACGATGATCGAAGGCGTTCACAAGCTTCGCCCCGCTCACCGGTTGATCTTCGAGAATGGCGAATGGCGAACCGAAAGATACTGGCGATTGAGTTACGAAGGCGAGCGGTTGAAGATCGGCGAAGATGAAGCCGTCGAAGAAACCCGCCGCCGTTTACGCGAAGCCGTGCGGATGCGCCTGATTTCCGACGTGCCGCTCGGAGTGCTCTTGTCCGGCGGGATTGACTCAAGCTCGGTGGCGGAGCTTGCCTGCGAAGCGGCGGAAGGCCGCGTCAAAACTTTCTCCATCGCGTTCGACGAAAAATCGTTCGACGAATCTTCATACGCGCGGCTGGTGGCGAATCATCTGGGCACGGAGCATTACGAGCGGCGCTTCACCGAACGCGAGATGCTCGACATCGTGCCGGAAATCCCCCGGCTGCTGGATGAACCATTAGGCGACGGCTCGCTGATTCCGACTTTCCTGCTTTCGCGTTTCACGCGCGAGCGCGTCACCGTGGCGCTCGGCGGCGACGGCGGCGACGAACTGCTGGCGGGCTATCCGACTTACGCCGCGCATCGAATGGCCGGATATTACCGCGCGCTGCCACGATTTGTGCGGAAAGGTTTGATCGAACCGGCAATCGCGCGCTTGCCGGTTTCGACCGACAACCTCTCGTTCGATTTCAAAGCCAAACGTTTCGTGCAGGGCGCGGCGTTGCCCGCCGGAACGCGCCACACCGTCTGGATGGGATCGTACACCGCCGAGCAGCAGCGACTGCTGCTAGCGCCCGAAGTTCTCGCGGCGTGCCCCGACGAGCAGGTCTTCGACGAAGTTCGGGTCTTCGATCAGCCGAACGGTCACGACGTGGTCGAGCGGATGATGACGCTCGACGCCACGCACTACCTGTCGGAATGCGTGCTGTTCAAAGTTGACCGGGCGAGCATGGCCGCGTCGCTCGAAACGCGCGCGCCATTCCTGGATCACACGCTGGTCGAATTCCTGGCGAAGCTGCCGATTGATCTGAAGCTTCGCGGATTCACCGGCAAATACGTTTTGAAGCGCGCGATGCGCGGCCGTTTGCCGCAGCCAGTGATCAACCGTCCGAAGAAAGGATTCGGAATGCCGGTGGCCAAATGGGTCAAAAGCGAATTGCGCGGGCTTGTGCGCGACACGTTTTCGCCCGAAAGATTGCGGCGGCGGGGATTGTTCAACGGAGGTTACGTCGAGCGGTTGCTGGACGAGCACGAACGCGGCGTGGCCGATCATCGCAAGCTGATCTGGACGTTGTTGATGTTCGAGATGTGGCCGTTGGCGGCAAATTAGTGTAAAGTTTGCCGGACTTGCAGTTAAAACTCCCCAGCGGGATAACCAACTCTATGACTGACGAGAAAGAACTCAAAACTCCACAAACAATTCAACCACAATTCGGCCCGCCGAAATCGGGCATCCGCGAATTCTTCGAGCAGGGTTTGATCACGGTGGTGATGGCGCTGTTCCTGATGACCTTCATCGCGCAGGCCGTCGCCGTGCCCACCGGCTCGATGCAGAACACGATCAACATCGGCGACCATCTGTTCGTCAACAAATTCATCTTCGGCCAACCGACGCCGGGGCTGGGACGGTTGCTGCCGACGCGCGAGATCAAACAGGGCGACATCATCGTCTTCAAACTGCCGGACGACCCGAAGGTCAATTACGTCAAACGTGTGATCGGGCTGCCGGGCGACACAGTTCAAATCAAAGGCCGCCGCGTCATCGTCAATGGCAAAGAATTGCCCGAAGAGCGCGCCCTGGTACAGCTTGAAGGACATCGCGAAGATCCCGATTTGCCGGTCGTCAGAGTCGAGCCGAAACCGCCGGACGCCTGGTACCGCGTCTATTACGACGTTGACCGTTCGGCGTCCGCCGACGAATTCGACATCTCGCACGGCTCGATGAAATATGGCGTCAGCGAACCGACCAAAGTCCCCGAAGGAAAATATTTCGTGATGGGCGACAGCCGCGACAACAGCCTGGACAGCCGCTACTGGGGCTTCGTTCCGCGCGAAAACATCTTCGCCCGCGCGCTCTACGTCCACCTGTCGTTCGATCCGCGCGCCAACGGTCTCGTCAACAAGCTCGTCAACATCAGGTGGCACAGACTTGGATCGGCGGTGAAGTGAAACACGGAGAAGTGGGGTAGGAGCGAAATCAATCCGCAGTGAGGAAACTCATTTGCGCGGGAGCATGGCTGACTTCGACGCCATCGGCTTTACTGTCATCTTTGTGGATTGGATGTTCCAAGCCGGTTCCATTAAACCCCGGATAAAGGGCTGTAAGTTTCGGAATTGTGCGCTGGGCCAGGCGGAAATATTGCTCATCAATTTCCACGCCTATTGACGCATAACCTACCGCTTCCGCCGCTGCGATGGTTGATCCGCTACCCATAAACGGATCAATAATCACGCCTTCTCCCAAAGGCAGTAATGATCTCACCAATATCCTCAGAAAGTGCTGCGGCTTGAGACAGGGATGATCGGCAAGCTCCTCTTCCACGTTCGGAGTCTTGCCGCTTTGTATGACTTCCGGTAATGGTTTGTCGGCGTTCAACCGGCGCAACCCGCCAGTTTTCCATTTGCGAAGATTTTCGGCCACGGTTCTTTCCGAAATCGGCTTGCGAAAGAGCATCCACGGCTCGTAGGCGGATTTCGGAGTCACACAAACTTCAGGGAATTCCTGCTCGGCATTCTTGGGACGATCTCCACCGCGAAATCCGACATATAGACGGAGAACAGCCGGGCGAACTTCAAATCCTGCTTCGGCCAGCGCCGATTGCACCAGATATTGCATAATCGGATGCCCGGCGATGTAAACGTGCGCTCCGGGAACCAAAACCCGGAAGAGCCGCTGCCCCCATTGAAACATGAACTTTTTCAGGTTCTTACGCTCAGCTTCGCTCAGAACGGTAAAACGCGGGAGCGGATCGCGCTTGCTGCCTCCGAATGCCGGAGGCAAGCGCCACACGCCGCCGCGGCCTTGGCGAAGCTTTTCGACTTCGATTTCGGAAAACTCCACTAACCCGTAAGGCGGATCGGTACACACGCCGTGAATGGTTTCCGGCTCCCGCTCCGCCAACCATGCGAAACAATCCGCATTGACTATCTCATAGGGCATAAACGCATTTTCAAGTATAGTTGAAAGACTGTCAATGAAGGTCTCCATTAGACTGTCGGCCTATGCCGAAATCACAGGAGATCATCGGGCGCGGCATTCGCCGATTGCGCGAAGCCGGACGGCTTACTTTGGAAAAGTGCGCCGAAAAGGCTGGTATAACTTACCAATATTTGTCTTCGTTGGAAAATGGCCATGAAAACTTCAGTATTGGGGTTTTGGAACAGATCGCCGGCGCCCTGGGATGCTCGCTTCAACATCTGGTGAATGTCGCCTTCGCGCAGGCTGAAGGAGTTTCCGCCCCAACCATTGACCGAAATCATTTCAAGGCAGGCGTTCCCCTGCCTCCGGGAATGACTATCGAGCATCTGGAATCTGCGCTCAATCAAACTCAACGCGTCATATATCAAATCAACTCCAATTTACGATTCACGGTCGGAAAAGTCCTGCGCAATTTGATCCAAGGCAACAATTTTTCAGGATTGGTCTCAAACATTCTCTGTGACTCGCTCTCTGAATATTCGCCATACAAACACAATCATCACCAGAAATACCCTGATCTGGTCTTTATAGACGAAAAGGGAAAAAAGACGGGACTCGAAATCAAAAGCACTATCAACATCGGCAAAGGCGGTGAGAGCCACAACGGCCATTCGGGTTGGCATTTGATCGCTTGCTATCAATTCGATCAGGCAAGCAATATATTTTTTGTACACGTACAGATGGCGACGTTGAACGGACATCGCCACTCGGAGCCGGATTGGAAATATCTCGGCAGCAACGTCAAAGAGGAGACTGGCAGTCAACGCACTGAAACCTACATCACCAATCTGTATGGCACAACCAGACTGCGCGACGGGTCGGTCTATCTTGACCCATCGTTTGTGAATTATTCTCGCTGGAGGCAAAGCCGTCGTGATGAGGTGATTCCTAAATGGTCTATCTTTCACGAACCGTCGTCACACTCTCGCAAAACTCCGCTGAAAAGGCGGAGGTGATCGAGGGCTTGCTGCAATTTCTGTCTTTCAGAAAGGTTGTCACCCAATGTCTACGAGGAAAGCGCCACTTTTACCATTGATCATCGGCTCGATCTGCGCGTTCGTTCTCGCAACCGGTTTTTCTTCTCTGTTCGCAGGGGCAAAGCAATCTGAATCGCAGCGGAAACGCGAACAGCTTTACCGTTTGAACAACCTCGGCGTCGCGCTGATGGAGCAGTACAAGCACGAAGACGCGGTGAAGCAGTTCAAACAGGCGCTCGCCGCCGACCCGAACTTCGCCATCGCTCGCATCAACCTGGCGCTGGCTCATTTCTTCTTGAACGATTCGCGCACGGCGGTTGAAGAAGCGAAGGCGGCGGTCAAGCTCGCGCCCAACAGCCCGCAGACGCACTATGTCCTGGCGGCGGCGCTCAAGAACGAGAAGCTTTACGATGAAGCTCTGGCCGAATTCAACAAAGTGATCTCGATTGATCCGCGCGATCCCGCCACTAACATTCAGATCGGCCAGCTTCAGGCGCAGAAACAGCAATACCAGCAGGCCATCCCCGCGTTTCGACGAGCGCTGGACTCCGAACCGTACAACGCCACTGCCGCTTACAGCCTGATGCAGGCTCTGATCCGCTCGGGGCAAGCGGCTGAAGGCCAGAAGGCGCTCGAGCGTTTCCAGCAACTGCGCGCGACGGGTTACGCCACGACGCTGGGAAATATTTACGGCGAGAAAGGCCGGTACGCCGAAGCCGTTGTCAGCACGGGCGCGGAACCCGATCTGGTTTCAACCTCCGCGCCGCCGGTCAACTTCATTGACGCCAACGCGGGCATCAACGTCAAATTCGGATCGAAACCACTGGCTTCCGCGCTCGGACGCAAGCTCAACAAAGCCGAATTCAATGATCAAACGAAGCGTGAGTTGATCGCGCCGTTCAGTTCCAGCGTCGGTCTGTTCGATTTCGATGGGGACAGCCGACTCGACCTGTTCATCACGGGCATTGACGCCAATGGCAAAGCGTTCGCCAGACTATTGCGCAACGAGGGCGGCAAGTTCAGCGATGCGACGGAGAGATCGAAGATTACGGTCAGCGCTCCCGCAAGCGGCGCCGTCTTCGGCGATTTCGACAACGACGGCAAGACCGACATTGCGATCTTCGGTTATCAAACGCTGGCGCTGTGGCGCAACAACGGTGACGGAGGCTTTGCGGAAGTGACGGCGAAATCGGGACTGCCTGCGAATCCCACGTCGTGGGCGATGAACGCCGCCTGGGTTGACGCCGATCACGACGGCGACCTCGATCTCTTCGTCGGTAACTTCGCCGACTTGTCGCAATTTCCAAACAAAGACGCGGCGATTTTCCCCGATGATTTCGCTGGCGAAGAGAACAAACTCTATCGCAACAACGGCAACGGCAGCTTCACCGGCATCACCGCGCAAACCGGTTTAGGCGGCGGAAAGAACAAAACCACGGCGGTCGTGACCACGGATTACAACAACCAGCGAGACATTGATTTTCTGGTCGTGAATTACGGCGCGCCCACACAGCTTTTCAGCAATCAGCGCGACGGGTCGTTCAAGGAAGTGGCGGCGCAAACCGGTCTTAATTTCACTGGCAAATCGCTCGGCGCCGGAGCGGGCGATTTGAACAAAGATAATTTCATCGATTTTTACCTGCCGAGCCTGGACGATAAAGACGCGCTGTTTTTGAGCGACGGGCGCGGCGGTTTTGCGAAGCAAGAGATCGCGGGCAATGAAGTCTGTCTGGCCGCGCAGTTCGTGGACTACGACAACGACGGATTGCTCGATGTGATCAAACGAACGTCGCGGGGCGTGATTTTGCAGCGCGGGCTTGGCGGTAGGTTGGCGGATTCACAATCTCAGATTTCAAATTTGAGATTTGAAAGTTCTCGCTCCTTCGCGCTCGGCGACCTCAACGATGACGGCGGCGTTGATCTGATTGTCGCAAGCAACAACGGGGCGATCACGGCGTTGCAGAGCGAAGGCTTCGGCAAGAATTTCGCTCGATTGGCGTTGACCGGCAAGACCAGCAACCGCAGCGCCGTCGGAGCGAAAGCCGAATTGCGCAGCGGCAGTCTCAGACAGAAGTTGGAGGTCTACGCCTCGTCACCAGCGCCAGCGCCAGCGAGCGTAATCTTCGGACTCGGCTATCGCACGCAGGTTGATTCGCTCCAACTGCTCTGGCCATCAGGAGTCCTGCAATCAGAACTCAGCGTCAAATCGTCGGCGACCAATGCTTTTGAAGAACTAGATCGTAAAGGCACTTCGTGTCCGATCCTTTACGCTTGGAATGGCAGAGAGTTCAGTTTCGTCACAGATTTTCTGGGCGGCTCGGCCATCGGCGCGCGCACGCCGGGCGATAAATGGAATTATCCAGACACGGATGAGTACGTCCGCGTCACCGGCGATCAATTGAAAGAGCGCAATGGCGTCTACTCGATCCTGATGAACAATCAGTTGGAAGAAGTGATTTATTTCGACGAGGTGAAATTGCTCGCCGTTGATCATCCGGCGGACGTTGAAATTTATCCGAACGAGCGGCTGATGCCCGCTCCGCCGTACCCCGAATTCAAAGTCTACGCGACGCGAAACGCACGGCCTCCGGTCAAAGCCTTCGACGAAAAAGGCAATGACATCCTGCCGCTGATCAAAGATGTTGACCGCCGCTACCCCGAAGATTTTGAGAAGCTGAACTTCAAAGGCTACGCGCGAGAGCACGCGATCACGCTCGACCTGGGCGATGTGCGGCGCCGCGACCGTAAGGGAGCGGGCGCCTCCGATCGCGTGTTGCTGCTCCTGACCGCCTGGATTGATTACGCCGATTCGACCTCGAATATGGCCGCGACGCAGGCTGGCGTCACGCTCGCGGCGCCTTACTTGCAAGTCAAAAATGCGCGTGGCGAATGGCAGACAGTGATCCCGCAGATGGGCTTCCCCGCCGGTTTGCCCAAAACGATGACGGTTGATCTGACCGGCAAGTTCCTGTGCGACGATTCACAGGTTCGCATTGTGACCAGCATGCGGATTTATTGGGATCGGATTCTGGTTGACAGCCCTGATGGCAACCAGCCAACGCGAATTACGAAGCTCGATCCGCTGCGCGCTGGCCTGCGCTGGCGAGGGTTCCCGCGCGAATACTCGCCTGATGGCCGCAAGCCGCTGATTTACGATTACGGCGTGATCGAGCCGTCGGCGCCGTGGAAAGCTCATCTGGGCAATTACACGCGCTATGGCGATGTGCGCGAACTGCTGCTGGCGCCTGACGATCTGTACGTCGTCACGCGCAACGGCGATGAGATGCAAATTGATTTCGACGCCAGGTCGGCGCCTACACTGCCCAAGGGGTGGAAGCGCACGTTCCTGGTTTACGCTGACGGATTCGGCAAGGATATGGACATCAATTCAGCGCGGCCCGAAACCATCGGCGAATTGCCGTTCCACGGGATGAAGAGTTATCCATACTCTCCCACGGATCGTTACCCGATGACGAAACGTCGTCGCGAATATTTGGAGCAATACAACACGCGCGTAGTCAATGAACAGACCCAGGCGTTCTGGCGAGGCGTGAAGTAAAACGCAAAGCAGTTTATGAAATTCAGTGCCCCGCCAGGAATCAGCGCCGCTCAGGCCCGTACCGCAGACTGTCCAGTCTGCGGGAGGCTTCCTGAGCGGGCCTTTCGGAATCACAACGGGTTTTCTTATCAAGCCTACCGCAGACTGGACAGTCTGCGGTACGTTCTTAGCCTCGCGCTTTTGACGTTTTTGTTCACGTATTCATCACATCACGCGCAGACTCCGCTCTCTTCAACTCCTCAAACCCCAGGCGTCAAACTCGATCTTGCGCGCTGCTCATCGAATTCGCCTGCGCCGGCTTACCGCTGGCAGGGCGAATACTTCAACAACCGCGACCTCAGCGGACAACCCGCGATGACGCGCAACGACGGCGACGGCGCGATCAATTTCGACTGGGGTTTGAAAAGCCCAGATGCGAGCTGCGCCATCGGCGAAGATGATTTTTCCGTGCGGTGGAAACGCGTCGTGGCTTTCGGCGCGGGCGTCTATCGTTTCACGGTGACAGCCGATGACGGCGCTCGTGTTTTCATTGATGGGGAGAAGCGGCTGGACGAATGGCGCGATCAGATGGCGGCGACCTACACGTTCGACGTGACGCTGGCGGCGGGCAACCACGAGATCGTGTTTGAGTATTACGAACACCTGGGTAGCGCCATTGCGCAACTCTCCTGGTCGGCGGCGCCCTGCCACGCCACGGTCTCTCACTCACGTTGGCGCGGCGAATACTTCAACAACCGCGAGTTGGAAGGCGTCCCGGTTCTGGTTCAGGACAACGGCGATGGCTTTGTTGATTTCGATTGGCAGACCGGAAGCCCGACCAGCGATTGCGGTGTCGCAACCGATGACTTTTCAGCGCGATGGACGCGAACCGTGGCCTTCGCCGAAGGCGTCTATCGTTTCAACCTCAAAGCCGACGACGGCATCAGGCTCTACATTGACCGCCAGTTGAAGCTCGACCGCTGGACGGATCAAATGGCCGGCCACACGGTCGAAGCTCAACTCGCAGCGGGCAACCACCAGATCACGCTCGAATATTTCGAACACAAAGGCAGCGCGGCGGTGAAGCTCCGGTGGGAGCAGCATCCGTGCTTCGTCAACGTCCCGCCAGATCGCTGGCGCGGCGAATATTTCGATAACCAGAACCTGTCAGGCCAACCGAAGATGACGCGCGACGACGGCGCGGGCGCGCTCGATTTCGATTTCGCCACAAAAAGTCCGAGTGAAGCCTGCGGTATCGGCGCTGACAATTTTTCAGTGCGATGGACGCGCGCCGTGGCCACTTCGGCTGGGACTCATCGTTTCACCCTCACTGCCGACGACGGCGTCAGGTTGTTCATTGATGGGAAGAAGCAGATCGAAGAGTGGCGCAATCAGGAGCCGGCTACGTTTGAGGTCGAGGTCGAGTTGGCGGCAGGAAACCATCGCGTGGTGGTTGAATATTACGATCATACGGGCGGCGCGGTGGTGAAGCTTGACTGGCAGTTGGTCGCTCGCGCGCCTGCGCCGAGAAGAGCAAGCCGCGCGGACCTTCGCTCGCGCTACCAACCCACGCGGCTCGCTTGATTTTCGGATGCGGTCGGCGCCCATCGCCGGAACGCGCTCCGGACTCCGCCCGCCCGCCTGATAGCCGCGTTTCGGGATCGTCTCGACCAATTTGAAACCTTTACTGCGCTTGTCATAGGAAGTAGGATGGCTTTGTGCCAAGCGTTGATTGGGACCATTTTGAGTGGGACGATGAAGACCAAAAAAACGGTAACGTCCAGCATTTGCGCGACCACGGCATCGAACCGGAGGAAGCCGAGGAATGCTTCTTTCATGAATACGACTATTCCCCCGATGAGCGGCGGGGCGACGATGTTTACATTCTGGATGGCGTCACGAATCGTGGAAGACGGTTGCGTCTGGTATTTCAGGATAAAGGAGATGGCCTGGCTCGGATTTTCACCGGCTGGGATCTGACCCCGAAAAAGAAGAAGGGAAAACGATGAAAAAGAGATTCGGCAAGCTATCGAAAGCGGAACAAGAAAAGATCGAATTGGAATATCACCGGATGAACCCGGAAGATTTCGACGATTTGATGACACGGGCCAAACATCATACTCCCACCGCCATCCGGTTACCGGCCCACTTGATTGAAACCCTGAAACTGATGGCCGAGTTGGAGGGAGAGCCGCAGTATCAAACCCTCGTCAGACGTTGGATCGAAGAACGATTGCAGCAAGAAGCCAAACTGGCATTGAAATTGTCTCAGATGCCGCTGGCGGAAGTGGTAGCCATTTTGGAACGACAGGTTTCCGGCAAATTGCCGGCTCGAGCTTAAAGCGTTACTTCGTCCTGGCGGAAACTACCACACGCAAACCGAATTTGAAGTTGTGGAAGCCGGGATCGTTGCCGATGCGGTAGCCGGAGCGGCATTCTGCGATGACGGACCACGAGCCGCCCCGCACGACGAGTGGCGCACCCCGCTTCCGCCGCCTCGGATTTACGAGAACGACGAAATCTTGAAAAGATCAAGAGTTACAAAAATAAATTTCATGCTCGCTCCGCTCGCAGGGCAAAAGGACAAAAGGGATCAAGGGCTACGAAATCCTCGCCGAAACACACACCCGCAGACCAACGCGATCGACGATGAGGCGCGCAACATAAGTGCTGCGGTAAGCCGAACGGCAGTCACACGCAAGATTGACGTACGAACCGCCGCGCAGCACTCGATTAGTTGAGTCTCCACCACTCAACCAAGCTGAGCCATCAGTTGGCGCACCCTTGTAGCTGTCGTGCCAGACATCTTCGCACCATTCCCAAACGTTGCCGTGCATGTCGTAAAGCCCGAATGCGTTGACTTGCTTTTGCCCGACAGGATGCGTCTTATCGCCTGAGTTGTCCGAGTACCAAGCCATCGCATCTAGATCGCCAGCATAATCTCCCGTCGTTCCGGCGCGGCAGGCGTACTCCCATTCGGCTTCGCTCGGCAAGCGATAAGCTTTGCTCGTCATCTTTGCCAGCTTCTCGCAAAACTCCTTCGCGTCATTCCACAAAACGATCTCAACCGGCAAGGCAGGATCACCCTTGAAGCTGGAAGGATTCTTGCCCATCACCGCCTCCCACTGCGCCTGCGTGACCTGGTATTTGCCGATGAAAAAGCCGGGCACGGTGACATCTCGTTGCGGCCTTTCGTTGTCGTCCCCAACGCCTTCTGGCGATCCCATTTTGAACGAGCCGCCGGGGACGAAGATCATTTCCAGCGGGACGCCATTCAGGTCATCGGTGAAGGACTCAACCTGCTTGCGCGGCGGCCCTTTCTTTTCTGGCAGCGGAGTCACGACGGCTGGCGACGGCGATTGCGCTTTCTTCTCCTGCTGTGGCGGAGACGCTTTCTTCTCCGCCTGGGGCTGAACAGGCGGCGGCGCCACTGGTGATCGTTCGGAGGCTTCGAACTGCTCCCATTCATCAATGAAATCACCAAGCTCCATCCGGTTGTCGAACAGGGTTTCGAGCAGACGGATGTAATCGGCGTGAAGGCCGGGTTGCGCCTGGCATTCGTCAATCACCTGTTGGGCGCGGATGCGCACCTTGCGCGGCAGACGGCGCGCGGATTCGAGCACCTGGTCTTCGAGGCGCCGCAACCGGTCGAGCCGCGATTTGCCGGCGCGGGCAAAGATCAGTTCTTCGCCGCGCACGTTGAGCGCCCAGCGCATCGGTTCGTGATGCCCTTCGGCAATGACCTGGCGATGAACGTAGCGGTACAAATCCTCCATCGTGACCAATCCGGTTTTTTCATCGGCGGCTTCGCCCGTGCGGATGCCGCCGATGATGTGTTTGGTCAGCAGGCTGTGATCGTCCGCTTCTTTTTCGAGCGCGGTCTGCGCGGCGGTCGAAGCCGTCAGGATGTAAATGCCGCTGCCGCGCGAGAGTTGTTTGAGTTGTTCGTCCACGCTGCCTTTGACGAAGGATTTGCCCGCCGCGCCGCCGAAGCAGCAATCGAGGATGAGCATGATCCGTTTGCAATGATAGTGTTCGATCATCCCGCGCAGCGTCTCGACGGGGATCGAGGTCGAAAAGAGTTTCTTGACCTGGGTGTCGACGGCCGTCAGGTAGAGCCGTCCGGGCAGATCGGTCTCGCCGTGGCCGGAGTAATAGATCAACAGGTGGTCTTCGGCGCGCGCGTCGCTGAGCGTTTCTTCAATCTGAGAGAGAATGGTCTGGTGATCGGCGTTCTTGAAGACGGCGGGTTCCTCGAACGCGCCGAGTTCCGCCGACGCGACGATGTCGTACATCCCGTCCACGTCGTTCTCCGGGCATTTCAAGGGCGTGAGCTTCGGCTCTTTGTCGAACCGGCTGCTGCCGATCAGGATGGCGCGCCGGCGTCCTGGTTCACTCATTTCTCTTCTTCGAGCAGCGATTTCAAGAGGCGGATCATTTCGTCATCGGAGTTTTCGGCTTTGATCTTCACCGTCCTGCCGTTTTCGTTCTTCACTTCAATCTGGATCAGACGCTTGCGCTGAATATAGGCTTTGAGCAAGTTGATCAGCGCGACCGCCGCGCCGCCGCTGCCGATGGCGGCGATGACGATCTGTCCCCAGACGGGCAGATCAACCGCTTTGTCGCCGGGTCTCGCGGCTTGCGTGGCGAGCGAGGCCTCGACGCCAGCTTCGTCGCGCAGATCGCGGCACAACTGCCGGGTCAGTTCCGGCAAGGCTTCGTCGTCGAGATCAGTTGCGGAAAGTGAAAGTGTGATTGGCATATCTCGTGCTCCGTTCGGCGCCATGCGGCGTTGAGGTTCTGCGCGCGAGTTGGGATTGTATTTGCGGGCAGCGATTTTGCAAAGGTCTACTTCCGGCCTGAGCTTTTACGTCCGGCTTCGAGGTTGAAATGCCCGGCAAACCTTCTGATCCATTGGGCGAAAAATGGATCCTCGAACCTTATCCGCACGCTGCCCAGACTTTCTTCTTCACGTAAAATATCACGTGAAATCAACGATTCCAGCGAACGCCTCACGGTTGAAGGTCCTTTGCCCACCGCCTTTGCGACTTTCATGGATTGCAGATTGACTCCGCCCTCGGCAATCACGGCGAAGAGAGTCTTTTGCTGAGTAGCAGTCAGAACGTTCCAAAGCTGTGTGTAAAAAGGATCGTATTGCCTGACGATGCGTTCCAGCGATTGATGCGCAACGGCTTCCGTCAAAACACGTTCGGCGGCGGTCGCGGCGCCTCTTAACTGCTCCCAGCAGGTATGCGCCAGCAGTTGCACGTTGTATGGCACTTCCTCAGCCAGATCCAGTATCAACTCGACCGGATCGGTCTCTCCGGCGCCGGCTTCACAGATCCTGAAGTGGCTCTCAGCGAACTTGCTTCGCAGGAATTCGCTGAATTCCGCGCGCGGCACCGGGCCGATGAAACGCAGGCTGCCGAGGCGATAGAAAGGACGCGCCGCGTCCAGGGTCATAGCGGTTAGCAGCCGCGTTTTCGACCCGGCGAAGACATACCCGGTGCGGCGGTGTCGCTGGACCGCCGCTCGAATTTGCGCTTCCGCTTTCTGCCCTCCCACCCCGACAATCTTCTGGAACTCGTCAATCACCAATCCCACGGGCCGGTCTTCAGGCTGAGATTTCGCCAGTTTTTCCAGCCCCTCTAAGGCTTCCACGAGCAATTGGACCTGGTGTTCCGTGTCCTCAGCCTCAGCCACACCGAGCTTTGCCGTCCACTCCATCTCGGTAACGTTGAAGCTCACCTCCGGGCGCAGTCTGGCAAAGAACTTCCTGATCTGCCCGCCGGCGCGCTCGATCCCGCCTTTGAGGTTCTTTGCGGCGTCAGCCACCAAAGCCGCCACCAGCAGGTCCAGCGTCGGGTAACTCTCCGCGTTGTAACGCAGCACCACCGCCCCTTCGCTCGCCAGCCGGTCTTCGGCGGCCCTGAGAACCGAGGTTTTACCGTAACGGCGCGGGCCGATCAGAAACAATTTCCCGCCTTGCCGGACTGTGCGGACGACTTCGTCAACCTCTTCCTCGCGGTTGACCAACTCTTCGATCCCCAGCTCGCGGCCAAATTGAAACGGGTTTTCCATGACGCTTACCAGTATCACACAAAATTGTGTCACACAAAATTGTGTGAGCCAATTTGGGGTCCGGCGCACTGCTTGATCTCGCCGGCCAGAAACAACGAACCGCAGGCAACGATCAAACCTTCGGGCGGTGTGACGCGCGAAGCTTCGGTCAAGGCTTCCGTGACGCTGTTCGCGCAGACCACGGTTTGATTGAGACCCGCGACTTCCTCTGCCATCGTGGCGGGTTCGGCAGCGCGAACGTTCGCGGCCTTCGTCAGGATGATTTGCCGCGCTGCGGGAAAAAGTATCTCAGCCATCTCCGCAATCGCTTTGTCAGCCATCGCGCCGAAAATCAACGTGATCGGAGCCGAAGAGAAATGTTCATCCAGGAAATCACGCAACGCGCGCGCGCCCGCCGCATTGTGCGCTCCGTCGAGCAACACAGGCGCTTGCGACGGCGACACGCGGATCATCTCCAACCGGCCTGGCCATTCGGCTTTGCTCAATCCTTCGACAATCGCTGGCGACGGGATGTCGAAGCCCGCGATCCGCAACTGCTCGGCGATGTGAATTGCGACCAGCGCGTTTGTGATTTGATGCCTGCCGCGCAAATTCAATCCCGCGTCGTATTCGGCGCCTGATGTCCGGTAGCGAAAGCGGTACCGCCCGATGTTTTCGGCGGCGACTGCGGCTTCGACCTCGAATGGCTTGGACGTTTCGATCATCGGCGCGTTCAGTTCTTCGCAGCGCGCGATGATCACCTTCTTCGCTTCGTCTTCCTGCGGCGCGACGACGACTGGGACACCCGGTTTGACGATGCCTGCTTTTTCGCCAGCGATGGCAGCCAACGTGTCACCGAGGTATTGCTGGTGATCGAAGCCGACCGGCGTGATTGCGGTGACGACCGGCTCGCAGATGTTCGTCGCATCGAGCCTGCCGCCCAAGCCCACTTCCAGAACGGCCAGATCAACTTCTCTCTCGGCAAAGTACAGAAAAGCGATCATCGTCATCTGCTCGAAGAAAGTCGGCGGAGCGGGAAGGACTTTGCCGGCAACGAGTTTTTCGCCCGCTGCGCGGACTTCGGTCGCCAGCCGCGCGAAGTCTTCTTCCGCGATCTCGTCCTCGCCAACTCGAATCCGTTCCGTGACTGAAATCAGATGAGGCGAAGTGTAGAGGCCGGTTCTCATCCCGGCGGCGCGCGCGATGCTGGCGGCCATCGCGGCGGTCGAGCCTTTGCCGTTTGTCCCGGCGACGTGAACCGCGGGGTATCTTTTTTGCGGCTCGTCAAAAGCTTTGGACAAATTGTGAACGCTGTTGAGTCCGAGCTTCATCGCCAGGGTTTCGTGACCCAGGCTGTAAAGATATTTGACCGCTTCCTCGTAGTTCATCCTTTTTCCCACTTCCGCAGTGATTCCGCTTTCGTCATATCGAAGACCTGTTTTCCTGATTCTTCCAAAAATTCGTTCAAGGTCTTGTACCGAATTCCGAAATTTCATCCAGACGCCTTCGACAGTCAACACACAATCGCTTCCCTTTTCTACACTTCCACGCCTCCTCGCGCTGGCTCCGCTCTAATTCATAACGGTACGACAGTTGCGCAATCAACAGCGAATTTAGACGCAACGGTCTTGGAAACGGCTACGCCGGCGAAATCGCAAAACACTTTCAACGACAGCGCGCTTGAAGCCGTTTCCATTTTCTTGTCAACCAACTGGAGGGAATTATGAAATTGTTACATCGGATCGCTTTTCCGGGACAGAGCGCCGTGTTCGCATTGTGCGCGGCTCTGCTCTGTCTGGCGCTGAGCTCGAGCGCCCTGGCTCAAAGCGGCTCCGCCGTCCTGCGCGGAGCCGTAACCGATCAACAGGGCAAGGCAATTGCCGGCGCCGCCGTAAAATTGACGAGTGAGGAGAAGAATTTCAACCGCACTCAAATCACCAACGAAGACGGCGGTTACGTCTTCAGCGCACTGCAACCGGGCAACTACCGGATCGAGATCACCGCGAACGGTTTTAAGAAGACCTCGATCAACGACGTGGTCGCGCAGGTTGATACGCAGCGCGACGTGAACGTCGAGCTGGAGGTCGGCAACGTCAACGAGACCACCAGCATCACCGCCGCCGCCGAAGCGCCGATCAACACGACCGACGCCACGCTCGGCAACACTTTCGAATCGCGCCGCATTCAGAACCTGCCGCTCAACGCGCGCAATATCGTCGGCTTGCTCTCGCTGCAACCGGGCGTAACGCGGCTGGGCGAAGTTAACGGCGGACGCCGCGATCAGGCCAACATCACGCTCGACGGCGTGGACGCCAACGAACAGCAGACCGGCTTGGACGTGGTCGCCGCTTCGGTCAACGCCAACGAGAACGATCCCAATAAAGTCCGCGAGGCTTTCTCCAGCGTCCTGCGCATCAACCCCGACGCCGTGCAGGAGTTCCGCGTCATCACTTCGGGCGTCGGCGCCAATCAAGGCCGTTCGTCCGGCGCGCAGGTCTCGCTCATCATCAAATCGGGCACCAATCAATTTCACGGCTCGCTCTATGAATTCCACCGCAACACGATCACGACGGCCAACGACTGGTTCAACAACGCCAATGGCCGCTACGTGGCCACCGACGGCCCCGTGCTGCGCGGTCAGGCCAAAGTTGGCGACGAGCGGAACCCACGGCCAAAACTGATCCGCAACATCTTCGGCGGGTCGGTGGGCGGGCCAATTGTCAAAGACCGCGCGTTCTTCTTTTACAGCTACGAAGGCCGGCGCGACGCGGCTGAACAATCCATTCTGCAAACGGTGCCGACCGAGACGTTGCGCCAGGGCATCGTGCGTTACCAGAACACATCAGGCGCCGTCGTCACTCTGACCCCGGCTGACATCTTGCGACTTTACCCCGGCACGGGCGGCGTCAACCAAGCCGGCTTGGCGATCCTGCAGGGCGCGCCGCTGCCGAACACGACCGAAGTCGGCGATGGGTTGAACATCTCCGGCTATCGCTTCAACGCGCCGATCTCGACCAGGCTGGGCGCGCACATCGCGCGTCTCGACTTCCGGCTCTCAGACAAGCATTCGTTTTTCGCGCGCGGCAATTACCAGAACGACCTGTTCGGAACGGCGCCGCAGTTCCCGGGCACGCCGTCGCCCGATCTGTGGGTGCATCCGAAAGGCTTCGTCGCCGGGCACGACTGGACGATCAGCTCCAACCTGGTCAACAACGCGCGCGTTGGACTGACGCGACAGAACTTCTCGCAGCAAGGGGATTCAAACGCCAACCTGGTCAACTTCCGGTTTGTTTACCAGCCATTCCTCTACCAGCGCCCGCTCAACCGCAAGACGCCGGTCTGGAATTTCACCGACGACCTTTCGTGGGTGAAGAGTACACACACCGCGCAGTTCGGCGCTAACGTTCGTTTGGTGCGCAACGACCGCGAATCGTTCGCCAACGCCTACGACGTAGCGATCATCAATCCGTCGGCTTTCATCACCTCAGGCTCGACGCTCAACACCCCATTGACCGACCTGGCGCAAGGCGCTTTGATCAACACGCGCTCGGCGGTGGCCGCGGTGCTGGGCCGCGTCTCGCAATACACGGCCAACGTCCTGTTCGACGCCGACGGCAAACCATTGCCGCCGGGCACGGGTTCGCTGCGCTCGCTGGCGACCCAGGAGTACGAGTTTTACGGGCAGGACGTCTGGAAGATCAAACCGAACCTGACGCTGGTTTATGGCTTGCGCTGGAGCACGGCGACGCCGGTTTATGAACGCAATGGATTGCAGATTTCGCCGACCACGAGTCTGGGCGAATTCTTCGAGCGGCGCGTCGCTGGCGCGCAGGCAGGGCAGCCGGTGCGCGACCTGATCACGCTCGACCGCTCGGGCAAGGCCAATGGCCGTCCAGGCTTTTACGACCAGGACTGGAACAATTTCGGGCCGAACGTTTCGGTCGCGTGGTCGCCCGATCTCGGCGACAACTGGTTCGGTCGTTTGATCGGGCGCGAAAACAAATCGGTTATCCGCGGCGGCTTCCGCATGCTTTATGACCGGGTGGGCAGCGCGCTGGCGGTCAACTTCGATCTCAACAGCCGATTGGGCTTCAACGCGGCTTCGACCGCCGCCTTCAACCTGTGCAACCAGGCCGACCGGCTCTGCCCGCGTTTGACGGGATTGACGCCGGATGTGCGCAGTTATCCGAACATCGTCGTGCCCAGTTCGCTCAACTTCCCGCTCACACACCCAACGGCGGGCGGTCGCGGGCGACTGGACACGACGATTGACGACGCGCTGACCACGCCGCAGCAGTACACGTGGAATTTCTCGTACGGGCGCGAACTGGGGCGTGGCTTTGCGTTCGAGATGAGTTACATCGGGCGCGCGGGCCGCGACCTGCTCAACGTGCGTGACATCATGCATCTGAACAACCTGGTGGATACCAAAACCGGCGTGGACTGGTACACGGCGGCGGGGATACTGGCCAACTTGCGCGAGGCGAACACGCCGATCACCAGCGTGCAGCCGATCCCGTACTTCCAGAACCTCTTCCCCGGTTTGGCGGGCGGCGGGCTATCGGCGACCCAGGCTGTCTACCGCCTCGTCGCGCGACAATGTGTGGACAATGCGACCACTTCCACGGGGGCGTGCGCGCGTGGTGTCATCGGCGGATTCAACGTGACCGACTGGACGGCGATCCAGGACGAATTGAACGATGAGTCCATCCTGGGGCCGGGCGCTTTCTACCATCCGCAGTACGCGGCGCTCTCGACCAATTCCTCCATCGGCTCGTCCGATTACCACGGCGCGACCGTCACGTTGCGCCATCGGTTCAAGAACGACCTGGCCTTCGATCTGAACTACACCTTCGCCAAGTCGTTCGACGACGGCTCGGTGCTCGAAGCGCAAGACCCCAGGGCGAACTTCATCCGCAACCCGCTCGACCTGCGGCTGGCGCGCGCCGTCTCCAACTTCGACGTGCGTCACAATTTCAATGCGAACTGGCTGGCCGCGCTCCCCTTCGGGCGTGACAAGAAGCTGTTCGGCGCCGTCAACCGCGCGCTCGACGCGATCATCGGCGGGTGGCAGTTGACGGGCATTGTGCGATTGCACAGCGGATTGCCGATAGCCAACGCCCAGGGCGCGCCCTTCGAGCAGGGCACGTGGGCGACCAACTGGCAACTGTCGAGCAGCGTCGTGCGGTTGCGCGACGTGAAATCGGACAACGTGGCCAACGTCGCCGACCCGACGGGCCGCAATCCGGGCCTGCGTCCAAACATCTTCGCCGACCCGACGGCGGCCTATCGTTCGTTCCGCAGCCCACGCGCCGGCGAAGTGGGCGACCGCAACATCCTGCGGCTGCCGCGTTATTTTGTGATGGACGCGGGATTGGGCAAGACCTTCAAGATGCCGTACGCGGAGTCGCATTCGTTGCAGTTCCGCTGGGAGGTCTTCAACGTCACGAACACGCAGCCGTTCGGCGTGATCTTCGCGATGGGCGCGGCCCAAGACCCGTACACCGGCGCGCCGGGAGCGGACTTCGGGCGATATTTTGATTCGCAGAAGCCCGTGGGCGAGACGCGACCGGGGCGCGTGATGCAGTTCGCGCTGCGTTACGTGTTCTAGCGAGGTCATGATTCAACCAGGCAGAAAAGGGTGAGGCGTATCCGCTAGCGGATACGCCTCACCCTTTTTCGTTATCCGTTGATGGTTCTCACCAAATGGTGGTGAGGTTCGAGAGCGCGCAGATTTCGTGGTCGCGAGTGACCAGTGGCAGGCTCAATGCCAGCGCGGTAGCGGCAATGATGCGATCCGGCATCTCGGGAACAGTCGCTCGCGGAATCTGCGCCAACGCTTCGGCAACCTCCAGATCGAGTGGCGCGAATGTTACCGCAGACTGCGGGTTCTTCAGTAACCCAACAATGGTTTGATAGTCGCTTTCGGTTATGTCGCGAGCTTTCTCCACCAAGTAGCGCAACTCGACGATGACGATTGCCGGCACGTAGATGAGTGAGCCTGACTGCTCCGCCACCTCGAAAGCGTCCAGGGCGTCGGCGGATAAATCGTTCGTGTCATTCACGTACCAGATCAGCGCATGCGTGTCTGTAACGATCGAAGTCATCGGGGTTCATCTCGCGGAAAGTTTTGCCACATTTCGCGGCGCACTTCGGCCAAGTCCTCTTCAAACGTCTCCAGCTTTCTGTTGAGTATTCCTCTGATGCTGAAAAACGGCGGCGGCGTCAGTGATCCCCCATTTTCCAGTAGCTGCTCGGCCTGCTGACTTCCGAGCATCCCATTGACGATCTCGAGAACTTCCTGCTGCAACGCCAATGGCAGCGCGGCGGACTTGACTGCAATCTCTTCGACTACGCTCATATCAACCTCCTACCTGGCTATCAATACTACGCGCTTTGCCTCTCAGTCAAATTTGTATGCCCGTTTCGCCAGCCTGTGAGCCGCATCGTGAATCATCTCCTCGGCGTCGTCCATATCAACAATTCCCCGCACGACCAACCCGGCGATCCAGTTCGCGTCAACGCGCCGCGCCAGATCGTGTCGCGCCGGGATTGACGGGAACGCGCGCGTGTCGTCGTTGAAGCCCACGGTGTTGTGCAAACCGGCGGTCTCCATCGCCTGGTCACGGAAACGGCGCATCCCGTTCAAACTGTCGTTAAACCACCACGGCGGGCCGAGTTTCACCGCCGGGTAATGCCCGGCAATTGGCGCCAGTTCGCGTGAGTAGGTCGTCTCGTCAAGTGTGAACAGGATCAGCGTCAATCGCGTGTCATTGCCGAATTTGTCGAGCCACGGTTTCAGGCTGCGCGTGTAGTCAGCCTGGATCGGGATGTCGCAGCCTTTGTCGAAGCCGAACCGCTCGAAGACCGACGGGTTGTGGTTGCGGTAAGAGCCGGGATGGAATTGCATCACCAGACCGTCCTCGACGCTCATCCGCGCCATCTGCATCAGCATGTGGCCCGTGAAGATTTCCGCATCGCGGCCTTCGGTCTCGCCTTTCAACGCGCGCTGGAAGATGGCGTCGGCTTCGTCATCAGAAAGTTCGCAGGTCAGTGGCGTAAGCGCGGCGTGATCGGTCGCCGTCGCGCCCATTGATTTGAAAAACGCGCGGCGGTTCTCCAACGCCTCGATCAACCGCTTGCAGCTTGTGATCTCAAAACCGCAGACTTCGCCGAGCGCCACGAGGTTCTCACGCCAATCGGGCCGGTCAATGTTCACCACGCCGTCTGGCCGGAACGTCGGCACAACCCTTCCCTTCCAGCCTGACTCCCTGATCGCCTTGTGATGAACGAGTGGATCGTGCGCAGCGTCAGTCGTCGCCAAGACCTCAATGTTGAAACGCTCGAACATCCGGCGCGGGCGGAATTCGGGCTTCGTCAGGCAATCGGCGATCTGATCGTAAATTCGCTGCGCCGACTCGCCGTTGAGTTTCTCTCCCACGCCGAATACATCGCTCAATTCGTGCGCGAGCCACATCCCGGTCGGCGTGCCGCGGAACAGGTGAAAGTTTTCGGCGAAGGTCTGCCAGATTTTGCGGTGATCGCTTTCGACTGCGCCGCCATCAACGCGCGGGACACCGAGTGATTCCATCGCGATGCCCTGCGAATAGAGCATGCGGAAGATGTAATGGTCGGGAATGAGCAGCAGGTCGGCTGGCGAGCCAAAGTCGTAATCAGGATCGGCGAACATGCGCGGGTCAACGTGACCGTGCGGGCAGACGAGCGGTTTGTCGGCGACCTGATGGTAGAGACCCAGCGCGATCTCTTTCTGCTTCGGATCGGGATCGAAGTAACGGTCTTCGGGCAGATGGATTTTTGCGGGGTTTGTCATAGCGCGATTCCTTGTGAGGGTGATGATTATTGTTTCGATGTGACCGGGTTACGGAATGAAGACTCTGCCGCCGCCGCGAAAGTCTTCGGGATAAATGATTATCCTGGCCAATGCGGTGGCCGCTCTCTGACGATAGTCAGCCAAACGCAGAGAATCTTTGTCTGATACCGTGATGACTGGCAAAGAGTCTGGCGTGTTTTCACGCGCAATCGTCGCGTGGAGCGAAGTCTCACCGTCGTTGTTGCGATTGTTGGTGATCAGCAACAGGCCGTGTTCCTGGGCATAGCTCCAGACTTCGCTGTCCGGGGCGTTATCCGCCAGACCGCAATCACGCAGCCAGAGGAACTCAATCTCCAGAAGTTGATCCCATCCGGTCTCCGCCAGTCCGGCTTCGAGATAAACAACTTGTCCTTCAATGTCATGATCAAGCAGCGCCGTTATTTTCATTGTTGGCCTCGGCTGCCTTCTTCATCTGCTCCAACTTCTGACGGGCGAGCTTTTGCTGTTCTTCCAAGGGCATATCCAGCGGGAAACGCCAACGGTGTCGGTTCTGCTCCTCGTAATAGGCGCGCAGTTCTTCCGACCGCGCCACGATCCGGGCGTAATCCCGCTCGACCTCTTCCTTGTGCTGCTCGATGTATTCGTAGACCGCGTCGAGTTGTTCATTCGTCAGGTTCATGATCTGCCGGATGTATGTCCGGCTCCGGCCTCCCTTGATGTAATCCATCACGGAGTAGACGGTAATCCGCGTCCCGACCAGCGATGGGCCGCGAGGAGTTTCGACGATCAACGATGTTTTGGTTGCTTCTGCGCTCATAATTTACCTCCGAAAAAGCGATGGTTGATTCTACCACTTTCAGAGCTTGACCAAATCCGCAATCTTCACCGGCTTGCGCTGTTCGATGCTCCTCACCGCTGCGACTCCGGTCAACAACGACATTGCGCCCGCTCTCGACCCGGCTCTCTGCTTCAACGGATCGGGAATGTCCGGCTTGAAGATCATGCCCTTCAATCAAGCCGGAGCGGCTTTGATGACCAAATCAGGCCAACTTTTACACCAAGTCGCAGCAAAGTTCCAAATCAGTACCGCGAGCGGTAGCGAGCGCGCATCCATCAACGACCGATTGATGCGCGCTCGCTACCGCTCGCGGTACCGATATGGTCGCGCAATTTTTTTTGGCCCGTGTCGAATTTTGCAAACCTCGTTCGTCTATAGGCTGAATGGGGCGAAGGGCGTTAGAATCCGCCCCCTCAATCCACAAAATTCAATTGGAGGAAAAACAGATGCCACAATACATGCTCATCTCTCAGGATTCGATGGAGATGCCCGAAGGTTTTGAGATCACCCCTGAAATCATTCAGGGCATCATTCAAAAATACAACGACTGGGCGGAAGGCTTGCAGAAATCCGGCCACCTGGTCGGCTTGAACAAGCTGCGTGATGAACCCGGAAAGAACATCACCGGCTTCGGCTCCAATCAGGTTGTCACCGACGGCCCCTACGCCGAGACCAAAGAGATCATTGGCGGTTACTGGATCATCACCGCCGCCAACTACGACGAAGCGGTCAAGCTGGCTTCCACTTGCCCAAGCCTGGAATTCGGCAGCCGCGTCGAAGTCCGCGAGGTCGAAGACCTGTCGTCGTATTCGGGCTGAGAACAATGGCTGAAGCTTTGAACAACCACGTGCCAGCATTGGTGGATCATCTGTTCCGCCATCAAGCCGGACAGATGATCGCCACGCTCACGCGCATCTTCGGGCCGCGCCACATTGATCTGGCCGAAGAGGTCGTGCAGGAAGCGCTCGTCAAAGCCTTGCAGCAATGGCCTTATCGCGGTGTGCCCGAAAATCCGCTGGCGTGGCTGATCCAGGTGGCGAAGAACCGCGCGCTCGATCTGCTGCGGCGCGAAACTTCGTTGCAGGAAAAGTCCGCAGAAATCGTCCGCGCATTCGCCGCGCAGGAAGAACTCGTCAACCAACGGATCGAGACGGGCCGGAGCAGCGAATCGCTCGACGACACGCTCGGCATGATCTTCATGGCCTGCCACCCGGCGATTTCGCGCGAAGGCCGCGTGGCGTTGACGTTGAAAACCGTCGGCGGTTTCGGCGTGAGCGAGATCGCGCGAGCTTTTCTGGCGAAAGAGCCGACCATCGCCCAGCGATTGGTCAGGGCGAAGCGGCTGATCCGCGAAGAGGGCGTCAGCTTCGAGATGCCCTCTTCGTCCGAAATGTCCGCGCGGCTCGACTCGGTGCTCGAAGTCCTCTACCTGCTCTTCAACGAAGGCTACACGGCTCACGCGGGCGAGAACCTGGTTCGCGCCGATCTGGTGGAAGAAGCGATTCGACTCTGCTCGCTGGTCGTGGGGCACCCGGCGACCGATCGGCCCAAATGCCACGCGCTGCTGGCGCTGATGATGTTCCAGTCCGCGCGATTGCCAGCGCGCGTCGGCGAAGGCGGAGAGCTGTCGCTGCTCTCGGAGCAGGATCGTTCGTTGTGGAATCGGCGGTTGATCTACTTCGGCTACAAACATCTTGATCGCAGCGCCGAGGGCGATGAATTCACCGAGTATCACTTGCAGGCGGCGATCGCGGCCTGCCACGCCGCGGCTTCGAGTTACGAGTTGACTGATTGGGCGGAGATCGTGCGACTTTACGATCTGCTGGTGGCTTTGAATCCATCGCCGGTCGTCGCGCTGAACCGCGCAGTCGCGGTCGCCAAATGGCGTGGGCCGGAAGCGGGCATCCGCGCTATCGAAGAGATCGTCGCTCATCCCGCGCTACAGCATTATTACCTGCTGCCGGCGACGCTCGGCGAATTGTGGAGCGAGGTGGGCGACGCGAAACGAGCCGCTGATTTTTATCGCCAGGCGTTGAACCATCCCTGCTCGGAGCCTGAGCGGCGTTTTCTGTCGAAACGCCTCGAAGCGACGAGCAAGGCTTAACCTCGGAGGAATGTCCGGATTGGATGGCAAACAGATGACGAAAGCGGCTATGCTTCAATTCACACTGGCGCACGAGATGTACCACCGTGGCCAGCTTACCGTGTATCCATAACTAATTGGGGCTGCTCGGAATCGAACCGGCGTTGACCGAACAGTTCCGGCAGCTCACAAACCCAACCGTACCGCAGACTGTCTAGTCTGCGGAGGGCTCCCTTCACTCGCTTATCAGGAGAAGACAAACCCTCCTGATAAAAGTGCCACTTGTTTCGGAATGTTTTGATGGAGTAAGCCTCCGCAGACTGGACAGTCTGCGGTACGGTTAAAAGCCACAAGGAGGCAGACATGAATAAGATCAACGTGGGACGTGTCCTGCTCGGCGGTTTATTGGCGGGGGTGGTGTTGAACATCGGCGAATTCCTGTTGAATGGCGTGCTGTTGGCTGAAGAAATGAAGAGTTTCTTCACCGACCGCAACCTTCCGCCGGAGCCAGGCATGGGCTTCTATACAACAGCGACGGTGGGGACTTTCATCCTCGGCATCGTCATTGTGCTTCTTTACGCGGCGATCAGGCCACGGTTCGGCCCCGAAGTGAAAACGGCGATCTGGGCCGGCCTGATCGCCTGGTTCTGCATTTACGTCTACGTCGGCGCGTTGTACGCGGCGATGGGGATGGTCTCCACCGGCCTGACGGTGAAGGGGGCGGTGTGGGGGCTGTTTGAATACGCCATCGCCGCCATCGCCGGCGCCTGGCTGTACAAAGAGGACGAAGCCAAGCCAGCGATGGCTTAGGTTTTTATCCGGGGCGCGCGGCCTTGCGGTCGCCGCCCCGACTTTCAAGAGGGAGGCAGACATTTATGAAATCGAGAAGGATCGTCTGGTTGGCGTTTTGTCTGACGCTCATCGCGTCCGTCGCGCAGGCTCAGTCGAAGGCCGAGAGCAAGCCGCCGCAGTTCGACAACGAGCAATACCAGTTCGGGCTGCTCGTGCGCGGGCCGAAATCGGATGGCGGAGACACTACTGAGATTCAGAAGCTTCAGGCCGGTCACATGGCAAACATCAACAAGATGGCGCAGGCGGGCAAGCTCTTCGCCGCCGGACCGATTCTGGATAACGGCGACCTTCGCGGCATCTTCATCTTCCGCGCCGCCTCGATTGACGAAGCGAAGGCGCTGGCCGCTGACGACCCGATGATCAAGGCCGAAAGATTGAAGCTCGAAATCCTGCCCTGGTTTGGATCGAAAGGCATCGGCGTCAAGGCGATGGAAGAACACCGGAAGAACCCGGAGATGAAATGGACGATGAAGAAGCATCATCTGGTTCTGCTCCGGCGTGGGACGCAAACCGGCCAGCCGTCGTCCGAAGCGCAGAAGCTTCAACTCGACCATCTCTGGCACATCCGCCGAATGATGGACGAAGGGAAGATGCTCGCCGCCGGGCCGTTTTTGAATAATGGCGAGTTGCGCGGCATCTTCGTGTTCAACACCGAATCAGCGGAAGAAGCGAAAGCCTGGGCCGAAGCTGACCCAATGGTCAAAGCAGGATGGTTGAAGGTCGAGATTCATCCCTGGTTGGTGGCGAAGGAAGTTTGGCCTTAGTTTTTCGACCTGTGTAAGTTGCTCGCTGCTGGAGGGACTCTCGCAACAGAAAGATGGGGGACAGAAAGATATGAAACCAACCTTGCGGTTTCATATCTTTCTGTCCCCCATCTTTCTGTTTTTATCTTTCTGTCGCCTAAAGGAAAAATTTATAGGTTTTGGGTTTTAGGTCTTGGGTTTTAGCTTATCAGCATTCTGAACCTGAACTATAATCGCCGCTCCACCATAAACCATCTCGACAATCGAACCGGCAGGAGGCGCACGGATGCTGAACCGAACCACTATCAAAATCTTCATCGTCTTGGCCGTCAGCGGAATCTTTCTGACCTCATCGTTGCCTTCAGCGCAGACGGCGGCGACCGGGCAAGAGCCGTCGCGCGAAGGTCTGGAGTTTTTCGAGAAGAAGATCAGACCGGCGCTGGCCGACAATTGCTACGCGTGCCACAGCGAGAAGAGCAAGAAGCCACAGGGCGGTCTGCTGCTCGATTCGATTGAAACGATGCTGAAAGGCGGCGCCTCGGGCCAGCCAGCGGTCGTTCCGGGCGACGTGGAGAAAAGCCTGCTCATCAAAGCCATCCGTTACACCGACGCGAAGCTGCAGATGCCGCTGGGTGGCAAGCTGCCCGACCAGGTGATCAAAGACTTCGAGCAGTGGGTGAAGATGGGCGCGCCCGCTCCGCGCGCAACCACCACCGCATCGAACCAGCCAGCGTACAATTTCGACGAAGCGAGAAAGTTCTGGTCGTTCCAGCCAGTCAAAAATCACCAGGCGCCGAAGGTCAAAAACGAATCCTGGGTCAAATCGCCGATTGACCGCTTCATTCTGGCCAAGCTTGAAGAGAAAGGTCTGAAGCCTGTCGCGGATGCTGACAAGCGCACGCTGATTCGACGCGCGACTTTCGATCTGACGGGACTGCCGCCGACGCCAGAAGAGGTCGAAGATTTTTTGAAAGACAATTCGCCGAATGCATTTGAAAAAGTCGTTGATCGTCTGCTCGCTTCCACGGCTTATGGCGAAAAGTGGGGCAGGCATTGGCTGGATGTCGTGCGTTACGCCGACACGGCGGGCGACAACTCGGATTATCCGGTCACGGCGGCTTACCGCTACCGCAACTACGTGATCGAATCGTTCAACCAGGACAAGCCCTACGACCAATTCATCCGCGAACAGATCGCGGGCGACATCCTGGCCAAACACCGGGCGCCCAGTGTAGATGGCAAGCTTCCTGAAGAAGAAGAGGATGAAGCGGAAGTTCCGGGCGCGAAGAAACCGTCAGCGGCGGAGATCGAAGAATCACGCCAGGAGAAGATCATCGCCACAGGTTATCTGGCGATGTCGCGCCGCTTCGGCTCGCGCAACAAAGAGATGAACCTGACGATTGACGATACGATTGACAATCTCGGCAAGACATTTCTGGGCTTGAGCACAAGTTGCGCGCGCTGTCACGACCACAAGTTCGACCCGATCCCGCAGCGCGATTACTACGCGCTCTACGGCATCTTCAACAGCATTCGCTACTCCTTCCCCGGCGCGGAGATTTATCCGCATCCGGCAGAGATGGTCGCGCTGGTGGGCGGCAAAGAGGCCGAGAATTTTTACAAGCAGCAGAAGGAACTGAGCGAGATTGACGATGCGATTGAGCGGCTGAAGTCCGAACGAGGCGTCGCGGCGCGCAACAAGAAAATGAAAGAGGAGGCGGCGGCGAGCGCCCAAGCAGGCGGCGTGTCCAATAAAGAAGCAAAGCCGTCCGAAGCGAAACGCAACAACGAAAGCGGCGGACAGGAATCGAAAGTCGAAGCGCAGAAGGAAAAGACGACGAACAATCTGCCTGCCGATTACGACCGCGACATCAACAACAACCGCACGGCGCAGACTTCAACTCGACTGCCTGACGAGGTCGAAGCCGAATGGACGCGCGTCCGGCTGCGCCAGTCCGAATTGCACGCGCGCTACATCAACGCGCCCAAAGCCTACGCCGTCGTCGAAAGCTTGCCAACCAATGCGCGCATCCATCGCAAAGGCGATCCGAGAACTTTGGGCGATGAAGTCCAACGCGGCTTCCTGACCATCCTCGGCGCCCAGCAAATCCCGAAAGATCACAAAGGCAGCGGGCGCGAATTTCTGGCCAACTGGATCGCCGACGCGAACAACCCATTGACCGCCCGCGTGATGGTCAACCGCATCTGGGCTTATCATTTCGGTAAAGGCATTGTGCAGACGCCCAATGATTTCGGAGCGCGTGGTCGCGCGCCCACGCATCCTGAGCTGCTCGATTGGCTGACCAGCCGCTTCGTCGAAGGCGGATGGTCAATCAAAAAGATGCACAAGCTGATGATGCTCTCGCACGCTTACCAGCTTGCCAGCGGCGAATCAGTACCGCGAGCGGTAGCGAGCGGGCCAGGCTTTGTCGCCGCCAACTCCGCCATTGACGTGAACAACGACTACCTCTGGCGCTTCAACCGCCGCCGTTTGGAAGCCGAAGAGATTCGCGATTCGGTTCTGGCAATCAGCGGCGCGCTCGACCGCTCGATGGGCGGCGCGCACCCGTTCCCGCCCGAACAGACCTGGCGTTTCACCCAGCACACACAGTTCTTCGCCGTTTACGACACCAATCGCCGCAGCGTTTACGTGATGCAGCAGCGGTTGAAGAAGCATCCGTTCTTCGAGGTCTTCGATGGCGCGGACACGAACGCGACGACCGATGGCCGCGCGCAAAGCATCACGCCCGTGCAATCGCTGTTTCTGATGAACAGCCCGTGGACGCACGAGCAGTCGGATAATTTCGCCGTGCGCGTCGGGATGGCTTACGACACGATTCGTGAGAGAATTGATTACGCTTTCCGGCTGGCGTATGGGCGGACGGTGGGGCTGCAAGAGGTTCGTGAGGCGCAGAGTTATTTGCAGCAGACGCGGGCGGAGTTGATGGCGGAGAATGCGCCGGTTGATCAATTGAATCGGAAGGCGCTGGCGAGTTATCTGCGGGTGGTGATGAGCAGCAATGAGTTTTTGTATGTGGATTGACGGTTATGGGTGTAATCAAGAATTTTAGAATCAGAGGCGGCGACAAGCAGGTCAGGAAATACATCAAGGATCTGTGCGAGCAGATCGTGCGCGTGGCCAGTCCTGAGAAGATCATTTTGTTCGGGTCTTATGCCTACGGTAAGCCGACGGAAGATTCGGATATTGACCTGCTGGTAGTGATGCCGGTCGAAGGCCATCCGGCTTACAAGGCGGCGGAGATCAGGATGAAGATCGAGACGCCGATGGCTTTGGATCTGCTGGTGAGAACCCCAGAGTTTGTGGTTGAACGGATAAAACTGGGTGATATGTTCATGCGTGAGATAGCAGAACACGGTAAAGTGATTTATGAAGCAGAGCACGCAGGAGTGGGTTGAACGGGCCGAGGAGGATTGGGGGGTGTCGGCGCCGCAAGCGCGCGCCCGTAAAAAGCCCCACTACAATGTGGCCTGCAACCTCGCCCAACAATGCGCGGAAAAATATCTGAAGGCAAGTCTTGAGGAAGCGGGAATTTCTTTCCCAAAGACGCACGACTTGGTTAAGTTACTGAATCTGATTCTCCCCGTCGAACCAACCTGGAATGTGTTACGGGCTGACTTGGTTTATCTCAACACTTTCGCCGTTGATTACCGCTATCCGGGCGTGAATGCAACCAGAGCAATGGCGCGGGATGCTATCAAAAGCTGTCGCAATCTCCGCAAGGTTGTTCGCGCGTCACTTGGGTTGCCGGTTTAAAATCTATTGTGGTTATGAAACAAGGCAGAATTTCAGGCCTCAAAACCAGGAAGAAAATCAAAGGGGACAAAACGATCAGGCAGAAGATTTTTGATCTATGCGAGCAGATCGTTCGCGCTTGTCACCCGCAGAAGATCATCCTGTTCGGCTCATACGCTTATGGTGAGCCTAATGCGGATTCTGATGTTGATTTACTGGTGATAATGCCGTTCCAGGGCAGTCCCCACCAGCAGGCCTTCAACATCAGGATGAAGATCACTCCCCCGATGCCCATGGACCTGCTGGTCAGAACACCCGAATACGTCGAAGAGCGAATCCGAATGGGTGATTTCTTCATGCAGGAGATTACCGAACAGGGAAAGGTTCTCTATGAAGCCGATTACGCAGGAGTGGGTGGATAAAGCCGAGGAAGACTGGGAGTCGGCGCGAACTTTAGCGCGCAAGCGTAAGAATCCCGCGTATAACGCTGTCTGCTTTCACGCGCAACAATCCGCTGAGAAGTACCTGAAGGCCCGATTGGAGGAAGCGAACATCCAGATCGTAAAAACTCACGACCTGGAAGCATTATTGAACCTGGCGTTGCCTGTCGAACCGAGCTGGAACGTTATGCTGGCCGACCTGAAATTTCTGAGCGATTTTGCTGTTGACTATCGCTATCCCGGCGCAGCGGCAACCAAGACTGATGCTCAAGAGGCGATCAAAGGCTGCCGGCGCGTCCGCAAAATCATTCGCACAGCATTCGGTTTACCTGTCTGAAAGTGAGGAAGAAATATGGCTCAAGACAACTGCGACTTCTCCCGCCGCCAAATGATCCGCTCGCTCTTCAGCGGTTCGATCCTGATGCCCGCCGTCATTTCGCAACTGCTCGCAGCGGACGGTCGCGCCGAAGCTCTCGGCTCCGACAACCCGCTCGCGCCCAAGCAGCCGCACTTTGCGCCGAAGGCGAAGCGCGTGATCTTCATCTACCTGCCCGGCGGCTGTTCGCACGTGGATTCGTTCGATTACAAGCCGAAGCTGATCGAGGACTCGAAGGCTGGGCGCTTGTATCAAGGCCGCCGCAAACTCGGCGTGCCGCTTTGGGAGTTCAAACCGCGCGGCAAGAGCGGCATTTACACCAGCGACCTCTTCCCGCACATCGGCGAAGTGATTGACGACATCTGCGTGATCAATTCGTTGCGCAACGATCACAACGACCACTTCCAGGCGACGCTCGGCATCCACACCGGCTCGGTCACGTTCAAACGTCCGAGCCTCGGGTCGTGGGTCAGCTACGGCTTGGGAACCGAAAACCAGAACCTGCCATCGTTCGTGGCGCTCGCGCCGCTGTTGCCTTACACCGGCGCGCAGGTTTGGGACTCCGATTTTCTGCCCGCCGTGCATCAGGGCACGCGCGTCGTGGCGGGCGAAGAGCCTGTGCCGAACCTCAACCGCCGCTCGGCGTCGCCGAAGATTCAGGAAGCGGAGCTGAGCCTGCTTGAGCGGTTCAACCGACGCCATTTGAAGTCGCGCGAGACCGACCCGCAGCTCGAAGCGCGCATCAAATCATACGAGACGGCCTTCGGCATGCAGCAGGCGATGCCCGAAGTTTTAGATTTGTCGAAAGAAACTGATGCGACGCTGAAACTTTACGGGTTGGAACGCGGGCAGACCACGGGCTTCGGTTGGCAGGCTCTGGTCGCGCGGCGGATGGTCGAACACGGCGTGCGCTTCATCGAGTTGATTGACGTAGGCGCGTCGAAGAATTGGGACGCGCACGGCGATATGAAGACGCACGAACCGCTGGCGCGCAACATTGACAAGCCCATCGCGGGATTGATTCGAGATTTGAAATCGCGCGGACTATTCGACGACACGCTGGTCGTGTGGACGACAGAGTTTGGCCGCTCGCCCACGGCGGAAGGCGATTACGGGCGCGGCCATTTCGCCAACGCTTTCTCTTCGTGGCTGGCCGGAGGCGGCGTGAAGGGCGGGATGGTTTATGGCAAGACGGACGATTATGGGATGAAGGTGGCCGAAAACGAATGCCACATCCACGACTTCCACGCGACGATCCTGCACCTGCTCGGATTGGATCACACGAAGCTGACGTTCCGGCACGGCGGGCGCGATTTCCGGTTGACTGACGTGCATGGCAATGTAGTCAAAGCGATTCTGGCTTGAGAAAGACACGATATGCCCGCGCGCGATACCTATCACAATCAGGTCAGGAAAGCGCTCATCAATGATGGGTGGACGATCACGCATGATCCTTTGCGTCTGGAAGTCGGGACAAAGGATGTGTACATTGATCTGGGAGCGGAACGGCTTATTGCCGCAGAAAAAGCAGAGCGGAAGATTGCTGTTGAAATCAAGAGCTTCATCGGCCAATCAGATGTGCAGGACTTGAAAGAGGCTGCTGGTCAGTACGTCATCTACGATGGCGTTCTGGAGGAGTTGGAACCTGAGCGTAAGCTTTACCTGGCGGTGCGCCAGGATGTTTATCAGGACTTGTTCGCGGAACCTCTCGGGCAAATTGCGGTGAGAAAGAGCGGGATGAGGTTGGTTGTTTTTGACTCTGAGAAGGAGGCAATTTTGCGATGGATTCCATAGAAAAATATCGGGATATTGTCGAGGCTGTTCTGAAAGAGCAGACCAAGATTCCCTATGCTCACGGCGAAATCTCGTTCGAGACGGTCTTTGATCGCTCGAACGATCGCTACCTACTGATGTTGGTGGGCTGGAAGGCTGATGGCCGAGTGCATGGCTGTTTGGTGCATTTAGACATCATCAACGGCAAAGTCTGGATTCAGCGGGATGGCACGGAAGAAGGGATTGCCGCCGACCTGGAACGCGCAGGAATCCCCAAAGATCATATTGTGCTGGCCTTTCGCCGTCCTGATGTCAGGCAATACACGGATTATGCGGCGGCTTGAGTCTGATTCCGGGATGCACGGATAGTCATACTCCTCCTTGCGTGAAGCTATGCTACCTCAAGCTCCCTCTCCCGCAAATACTTGATCTTGTCCCGCAACTCCGCCGCCCGCTCGAACTCAAACTTGCGCGCCGCCTCGCGCATCTCCCGATCCAACTGCGCGATCGTCTCTTCCAATTTCTCCGCGCTGTATTCTTCAAAGTCTTCCAGGTTGACTGGCACTTTGAAGTAATCGGCTTCATACGCCGTCACCAGTGTGGCCTCAATCGGCTTGATGATTGATTGCGGCGTGATGCCGTTCTCTTCGTTGAACGCCATCTGTTTCGCGCGGCGGCGGTTGGTTTCGCCGATCGCGCGTTGCATCGAGTCGGTGATCTTGTCGGCGTAGAGGATCGCTTTGCCACGGGCGTTGCGCGCCGCCCGGCCTATGGTTTGGATCAACGATTGTTCGCTGCGCAGAAAACCCTCTTTGTCAGCGTCCAGAATCGCCACCAGAGAAACTTCCGGCAGATCGAGTCCTTCGCGCAGCAGGTTGATTCCGACCAGCACGTCGAATTCGCCTTTGCGCAGGTCGCGCAGAATCTTGATGCGTTCGAGCGTCTCGACCTCCGAGTGCAAGTAGCGCACGCGAACGCCCAGGTCGCTGTAATAATCGGTCAAATCTTCGGCCATCTTCTTGGTCAACGTCGTCACCAGCACACGCTCGCTTCGATCCACTCGTTCGCGGACTTCGCCGAGCAGGTCGTCAATCTGACCTCTGACTGGCCGCACATCAACTTCGGGATCGAGCAAACCGGTCGGGCGGATGACTTGTTCGATCACCACGCCGCTGGATTTCGTCAACTCGTATGGCGCCGGCGTCGCCGACACGTAGATCACCTGACCGACCCTGCGCTCCCATTCCTCAAATTTCAGCGGGCGGTTGTCCAGCGCTGATGGCAAACGGAAGCCGAAATCAACCAGGTTCTGTTTGCGCGAACGGTCGCCGGTGAACATCGCGCGGATTTGCGGAATGGATTGATGGCTTTCGTCAACCACCACCAGCGTGTCTTCGGGGAAATAATCGAACAATGTCGGCGGAGGCTCGCCCGTTGCGCGCCCGGTCAAATGCCTTGAGTAATTTTCCACGCCCCGGCAATAACCAAGCTCGTTGAACATTTCGAGGTCGTACATCACTCGTTGATGCAACCGCTGCGCTTCGACCAGCTTGTTCTGTTCGAGCAGTTGCGGCTCCCACCATTCCAGTTCCTCTTTGATTGATTTGACGGCGCGTTTGACCGTGCCGCGCGTGGTGGCGTAATGCGTCCTCGGATAGATCGGCACGCGGGCGTCGAACTTCCTGACGACTTCGCCGAGCAGCGGGTCAATCAGCGAGATCGAATCAACCTCGTCGCCAAACAACTCGACCCGATAAGCCTGCTCCTGATAGCTCGGATAGATTTCGATCACATCGCCGCGCACGCGGAACGCGCCGCGCCGGAATTCGATGTCGTTCCGTTCGTAAAGCAGCTCGACCAGCTTCTTGATTATCTCGTCGCGCTTGATGCGCTGGCCCGGTTCGAGAAACATCAGCATGCCGTAGTAGGCGTCGGGATCGCCGATGCCGTAGATCGCCGAGACCGAAGCGACGATGATCACATCGCGGCGCTCAAACAACGATCTGGTCGCGGACAACCGCAACCGGTCAATCTCGTCATTGATCGTCGCCTCTTTTTCGATGTAGGTGTCGGTCGAGGCGACGTAGGCCTCGGGCTGGTAGTAATCGTAGTAGCTGACAAAGTATTCGACGGCGTTTTCGGGAAAGAAGGATTTGAATTCCTGGTAAAGCTGCGCAGCGAGCGTCTTGTTGTGCGCCATCACGAGCGTCGGGCGGTTGACGCGCGCAACGACCGAGGCGACGGTGAATGTTTTTCCGCTGCCCGTGATCCCCAGCAGCACCTGATGCTTCTCGCCGTCTGCAAGACCACGCACGAGCGCGTCAATGGCTTCGGGCTGATCGCCCTGCGGTTGGTAATCCGATACGAGTTTGAAATTCATGATTCGGTCTCACAAATAACTATCGCGGATTTTCGGTGGTTGTTCGGAAACCACAGATTATATGAAGGGAGAGGGGTGAAGGGTTGGCGCTCTATCCTTTTTATCGTTTGGTTTCACAGAAATACATCTGTTGACACGTGGAAGAATTTGGCCAGAGCTTTTGCGCTCGCTTTGCTGATTTCGCGCTTTCCGCTGATAACTTCAGAGACGACGCCGGATGAACCAAAGATGTGGACAAGATCAGCTTGCTTCAGATGATTCATTTCCATCATCGCAATCAGAGCTTCGCGCGGAGTCGGGCTTTCCGGCTTGTAATACCGTTGCTCGAATTCCTGAATGAGATGGCCAAGCAGTTTCATAAGCTTGGTTTCTTCAGGCGTTCGGTTCTTGCCCTTGTCCATCAGTTTGTTAAGGATTTTGATCATGCGCCTATTCTGCGCCACAGTCTCGATGACTTCGGGCAGAGTCTCGGCGAGCAATCCGGCGTATTTCTGCGGATTGAATTTTGCCTTAACAATCGCTTTTCCACTTCTCGCGGTCATATTCAGCATGTGTCATCACCGTTTTGATTGAAACTTGTTCGGCTTCGTAGTCAATCTTTGCAATCAATCGGTAATTGTTCCCGCCGATGTCAAAAATTGTGCAATCTCCGAAGATGTCGGCCGTGCGAAAAGTCTTTCTGACATCATCGAAGTTTTTCCACGTTGCTTTGAGCGTGACATCTCGCCATGTGGCTAAAGATGATCTTGCGCGCGCGTGTTTCTTTGCGAACCTCTCGGCTATCTCATAGTTGGCAATCAGCATTGAGTTTCCAAATCCCGCCCGCGGGTTGAGTTTAATTCGCGCCAAGCGAATGCTCTCACCGTGCGAGCAAACTGTCAACTTTCTTCTGATGTCCGGGCGGCGACTGGCACAGTCTTGGATTATATGAGGCCGGAAGAGCAAGCGGCAACCAGCGATTTTGTTGAGCCAATTGCGTCATTTGTAAAAACTCTGGAACGGAAGTCACAGGGATTGACAGGCCGAATGGCTCAATCGTAAAGTCCCCGCTGTCTGCGGGAAACCGAACCAAATTCTGACCGCCGCCTCGCGCGGTCATTCACGGGTTTGGTGGTGGTTTCATTCTTCCATTGGAAATCAAACCAAATTCTGATCGCCACAACACAGGCCGTTACAAGCCTACAGCATTGGGCGACAATCACTGACGGGCTGGCTTTTGACGGGATCGAAGACGACAGGGAGTGAGGTTGATCTGACTGCCCATGAATCTTCGACGGCCAGCTCAACCTCGGTCTCACCTGGATTCCATCAACTATCCAAATACAGGAGGGTATGAGTATGTCTCATTACCATAAAACATTTATGCGCGGATGCGCTTCACTTCTGATCACGAGTTGCCTGCTTCTCGGTTACGCGGCGGCGCAGGTGGCGACTGGCGACCTGACAGGCCGCGTGCTCGACGCGAATGGCGCGGCTGTGCCGGGCGCGACCGTCACCGCGCGCAACGAAGGCACGGGGCTGACCCGCGCCGCCACTTCCAACGAAGACGGCGATTACACGATCACGCAGTTGCCTCCGGGCAGTTACGAGATCACGGTCGAAGCCAGAGGCTTCAGCAAAGCTCTGCTCAAGAACGTGCAGGTGCTGGTCGGCGCCAGACCAACGCGCAACATCGAACTCAAAGCGGGCGCGGTGACCGAAACGGTCGAGATCAGCGCCGGCGGCGTGGCCATCGAGACCACGAAGTCGGACATCGGCGGCGTGGTCACTCCGACCGAAGTGCAGAACCTGCCGCTCATCAACCGCACCTTCGCGTCGCTCTCGGTGATCATGCCCGAAGCGCGTCCGGTCGGTAACTTCGATCCGACCAAGACGCGCATCGGCAACTTCGCCATGAACGGCGGCGACGGGCGCCAGCTCGACGTCAACGTGGACGGCGGCGACAACAAAGACAACGTGGTCGGCTCGCTGCTGCAAAACTTCGCCTACGAATCCATCCAGGAGTTCCAGGTCTTGCAGCATCGCTGGACCGCCGAGAGCGGACGCGCCGTCGGCGGCGTGGTCAACGTGGTGTCGAAATCCGGGAGCAACGATTTGCACGGCTCGCTCTTCGGCAATTTCCAGGATGAGGCGATGCGGAAGCGCAACTTCTTCGAGAAGCCGCCCGGCTCCGGCGCGACCGAGATCAGGAAACCCGATTTCAGCCGGCAGGAGTTCGGCGGCTCATTCAGCGGCCCGCTCGTCAAAGACAAGCTCTTCTACTTCGGCGCGCTCGAACGTTTCCGCGAGCGGCAGAACAACCTCGTGCGTCCCACCGCGCTGCCGCAATTGCAGGCCATTCCGGGCGCCCAGGCCGTCACCGAAATCCCGAACCCTTACGACGATTGGCTGGTGACGGCCAAGGTGGATCACCGCCTGAACGACGACCACACGATCTTCTACCGCTACTCGTACCAGAAGAATTCGTCGCCGAACGATCAGGTCGCCGTGCCCGCCACGACAGACCTTTCGGGCGGCAACACCAGCGACAACGAATTGCACAGCTTCGTCTTCAATCTGACTTCGACCCTCGGTGGGACGAAGCTCAACCAGTTCGCGTTCCACTTCCAGGATTTCAGTAACGCAATCCTCGGAGTCACCACGCAGCCGAACATCGTCTTCCCGACGGTGCAGATCGGCCAGAACGCCAACGTCCCGCAGGCGACGCTCGAACGCAAGTTCCAACTGCGCGACGACTTCTCGGTGGTCAAGGGCAATCACAGCCTGAAGACCGGCGTCAATTTCATCAACACCGAACTGGGCGGCTTCTTCTTCTTCGGCGCGAAGGGGCACCAGGTGACTTTCTTCGACGATCCGCTGACGATCAGGAACAACACCAACGGCCTTTATCCGCAGGGCTTCGCCACGCCCGGCGCCGTGCGGCAGATCACCTTCTCCGACGGCATCGGCAACCACGACCAGAAGCTCAACCAGTTGGCGCTCTACGCTCAGGACGATTGGAAAGTGACCTCACGCTTCACGCTCAACCTGGGGCTGCGCTGGGACGTCAACATGGGCAACCTGGTGGATCAGACCAACAACCGCACGATCCTGCTGCTCAAGCAGCTCAATCATCCGCGCGCGCAGGCGATCACCGGCAACCAGGAGAAGCTCAGCCGCCAGACGCCCAGTTGGACCGAGTTCCAGCCGCGCTTCGGCTTCGCTTACGATCCGAAGGGCGACGGCCGGATGGTGATTCGCGGCGGTTACGGCATCTTCTACGACCAGCTCTTCCAGAACCTGACGCTCTTCTCGTTGACGCAGACCAACCCGGAGCTTTACCAGACGGCGTTGACGCTGATCAACAACAGCGTCGGAGTCGGGCAGTTGGCCAGCTTCCGCTACGGCGTTGACCCGTTGCCGGGGCCGCCCGCCGGCTTCTCGTTCCGCGAGTTGGCCTACGGCGGTTTCGGGCGCATCAACGATCCCAACGCGACGGAGCCTTACGTCCAGAAGTTTTCGGTCGGCTTCCAGAAGTCCATCGGCGCGGGCTGGGTGTTGTCGAGCGATTACGTGCACACGCTCGGCTTGCACGAGCCGCGCGTGCAGGTGGTCAACCCGCTGATCCGCAACGTGTGCGACGCGAACTTCCCCGGCTCGACGCCGACCTCGACGTTGTGCGTGCGCGGAGTGAGCAGCCGGTTGCTCGACCGCGCCTTCGTGGACGCCGGCTTCCCCATCACCGGCGGCGCCGCGCGCGTCAACCAGATCAACATGATCGGCACGACCAACCGCTCGTTGTTCGACAGTTGGACAACGCAACTGCGCGGGCGTTTCCGCCGCGCGACGTTCTCGGTCAGCTACGTGCTGGCCGATTCGCGCGCGTGGGGCGGCCAACCCGTGGCTTCCTACAGCGGCAACGGCATCGCGGTCACGCCTGAAAATCAGTTCAAGCCCGAAGAGTTCGGGCCGACGCGGATTGACGAACGCCATCGTGTGGTAGCCAGCGGAGTCTTCGATCTGCCTGGCGGCGTCCAACTGTCGCCGATCTTCCAGTTCGCCACGGCGCGGCCTTTCTCGCTCAACGCCGGCCTGGACATTGACGGCGACGGGCTGGCGACGGTTGACCGCCTCTGCGACGGCGTTGATCCGCGGACCATCTTCAACGCGGTGGTGGCCGGGACGGCGCTGCCCGCCGCCGCGCGAGCGCCGGGTTGCCGCCAGCTTCCGGTCAACAGCCGGCGCACGGGCTTCATCGTCAACGGCTCGAGCGTCGAGGAGTACAACGGGCGCTTCATCAACGTTGACCTGCGCGTGAGCAAGGTTTTCGCTTTCGGAGAGCGGTTCAAGCTGCGCGGCTACGCCGACTTCTTCAACCTCTTCAATCGCGAAAATCTGGCCCTCGCCTCGCGCATCGGCCTGAGTCCGGTCACGTCGCGCACGGGTTTCATGCAGCCGGTCTCGCTCTTCGGTCCGGGCTTCGGCCCGCCCGTCGGGCGTCCGCTGACGATGCAATTGGGCGCGCGCTTCGACTTCTAAACGTCGCGGCGCCGCAAGCGCAATAAAACGGGGCGTTCGGGCGTCAGCCTGAGCGCCCCATGGCGTTAAGCTGAGCCATTGCCCATTGCCAATCGGCCATTGCCAATTGTTTCGCAGGAAGAGGTCTCTGTTCCCCTGCGAAACAATTGGCAATGGCCGATTGGCAATGGGCAATTGGCCTCGCGCTTTTTGCCTCGACTTTTGGTTAGCGGCCAGTTTTAAACGTCCCTCAAATCAACCACCCACGCTCCGGACAGGCGTCGCGCGACCAGCCACTCGCCCAGATTGATCCACCCCTTCACACCATCAAGGATGTTCGAATCGGCAGTCACCGCGATCTGATCCGAAGACCGGATGACTTTGTCCGGGTTCATCACGACCTCAACCTCCCAGGGCCAGTCGCGTTCGAGGGACATCTCCCGAATTCGTTGCGCCAACCGTCCGCTGTTCGAGACCGGCTGATCCAACAACCACACAGCCGATGCCGCTTCCACCGCCAGCAGCGTCTCGCTGATCAGACCGATGGCTTCTTCGGTTTCCGTGACCGAGCGGTACGAGCCGTGGACGCTCGACATGTCGCGGAGGCAATCGTCGCGGCAACGGATCAACACGCCGCCCGAAAGCGCAGCTTCCATTGTGACGACGAGGTTGAAGCCGTCTATCAGCAGGTTCTCTCCCTTGACGGCTTCGAGCGGTAGGAGGTTTTGATTGCGGAACTCTCTCTGTTGATCCGAACAGGCGGCTCTGGCGACGGCCAGTCGCTGTCGCTCCTTGAGCGCGAAATGGTCGCCGACGAGTTTGAGCGAGGCGGTCGGAGCATAGCCGCGACTGAGGAGCAGTGAGAGATCGGCCACTGCTTGCCGCAACGCTTCGTGATGTTGAGGAGCGAACAGTCGTTGATCCGCCGGGTGCGCGCCGCGATGCTGTTGATTGTGCGAACTCATTGATCGGATTGTCGCTCAATTGCCGCCGGGTTTGAAGACGATTTCCATCTGCCGGCGAATTGGCGCGGCGGTGATTGCCAACACTCGCGCAATGATGACATTATTGAGTTCACAGGTAATTCATTGTGAGGAGTAAAGCGTATGGCAGTAGCAGACCGACAGGAACTCCTAGACCTGCTTGACCAGCTTGAAGCGATCGCAGCGATAGAGAAAGGGCTGGAAGAATCAAAGCAGGGCAAAGGCGTTCCCGCGCGAGAATTTCTTGAGAAGATGCGGAAGAAATACAAGATTCAAACCGAACCTACTTTGCCGGAGTGATCTTGAGATTGGCGAACGCTCCGCCCGATCCCTCACCAACCCACAACCCGATCAATCCTCGCCGACGGTCGCTCAATTCTTCCACCACCAGGCTCGGCTCTTTCGCGTCGTTGACGAATACGCTGACCTTTCTATTCGAGACCACGATCCGCGCGTGGAACCAGCCGTCGGGATCGGGCACTGGATTGACCGCCTTCTCGTAAATCCCGTTCCTTTCCGTGCGCAGCTTTTGCCAGGTCCAGGCCGGGTGCGAGACGTATTGAACCGCGTGGATGCGGCGCACCGGGTCTTCGCTCTTGAAATTGAACGGGCGGAAGTAGACCGCGTCGTGGGTCTTTTCATCAACGCCGCGAAAAGTCACGCCGACGAAGCTGCGCTGCAATTCGTTTTTGCCTTTGATGTCAATCTCGATCACGCCGTCGGTGAAGTCGCTGCCTTCCAGCCACGCCACGCCCTGTCCCGCTTTTTCGTCGAAACGGATCGCGCGCTTGCCGCCGTCTTCGACGACTGTGGCTTCGCGGTTGACCAGCTTCCAGCCTTTGCCTTCAGCGATTTTGGTCACGTCGGGAGCGTTCGATTTGCCTTGCCCGTAAGCCACGCCTGCCGCCAGCAGCAGGCAAAGGATGATTCGATATGCTGTGGTAAATGTTCTCATCTCGGTCGCCTCCGTTATTCTTGTTTCGGTTGTGGTTTTCGGTCGTGAAGGATTGAGATGTAGGCCTGCCACGGCCCGACCTCGCTCGCGTATTGTTTGGCCATCGTTCTGGCGATCTGCGCGATGTGATCCAGGTCGTGAGTAACCCAGGTGGCCAGCAACTCTTTCAAGGTTACTTTTCCCAGCGCGGGATGCTGACCTGGCTTCCCAAGCTGGGTCGCATTGATATTCAATCCACGCAACGTCGCCAGGTTTCGCTCGCGCGACGTGGCGAATTCATCCAACAGTTCTTCAAGCGTTTTCCCTTTGCTCTCCTCGAATTGCGCGAAGCGGTCGAACGGATCGAACGGTCGAGCTTCGCCGTAATCGAGAATAATTTTTGCGCGTTGGATCCAGTCCGTTTGCTCACCGTGGATCAGGTGGCCGATGACATCGTACGGACTCCAGGTGTCGGGGCCTTCGTTGTTTTCGACCCAATCGCGCGGCAGGTCTTTGAGCATTGCGCTTAATGTGGCAGGCGTTCTGGCCAGCACGGCCATTGCGTTGTTAAGATCGAATTCCATAGCAGTCCTCCGTTGTGTTGTGAGTCAGTACCGCGAGCGGTAGCGAGCGTAGCTCCCTCAACAGATCGGCTCAAGGAACCGCGCTCGCTACCGCTCGCGGTACTGACTTCATTTCAACTCCATCAGCCAGATATTGCCGGTGGTTTCGGCGTATTCGTAAACGATTTGATTGCCGCGTGGCGACCACGCGGGATAGCGCACGTAACTATTCGGCTTCGTGTAATTGGTCACCTGCTTTTGCTCCTTGCCGTCGCGCGAAACCCACCAGATATTCCACACGCCGTCGCGCAACCCGGCAAAAGCTATCTTGCCTCCGTCAGGCGACCAACCGCTGGGCCAACTCTGCCCGCGCTCGAAAGTCAATTGAACGGGCGCGCCGCCGCCACGCGGGATGACGGCGATGTGAGTGTCGTCGCCTCGCTTCATTTCAAAAGCCAGATGCCGGCCGTCAGGTGACCAGCACGGGAAACCCATCATCTCCTGGTCGAAGGTCAACTGTCTTACCGACCCATCGTCCACAGAAACCGTCCAGATGTTGATCGCGCCGCAGGTTCTGGAATTGAAGGCGATTTCGCGGTTATCGGGCGAGAGCCGCCCCATCGGCGCCTCTACCTTGAGTTGAGCAAGCGGCGTCTGTTTTCCGCCGTTCACGTCAACTTTCATCACACGATAGCCGCCTTGAGTTTTGGAGGCGAGCGCGAGTTGGTCGCCAGAGGGGAGCCAACCCAACACCGCCGCGGATTCCGCCGCGAGTTGGCGCGGATTGCCGCCATCTACGTCAACCAGCCAAATCTCGCCGTCAGCGCCCATCCGCCACACGTTGTACGCGATGGTTTTTCCATCGGGCGAAAAAGCGTGCTGGTTTTTGCGGTAATTCGTGTCCTGCGTCAACAGCGTGGGCGCGCCCTGCGCTTCGTGCGAAGTGGGCGAGATCGGCGCCGAGCCGATGTTATTGATCAGCGTGAGCGAGCTGTAAGCGAGCCGCTTCCCATCCGGCGCAATCGTCAGATGCCGGACCAGCGCGGAGCCAGTGTTGGCGATCTCAACCAGTTCGCCGGCGGGCAATCCCGTGTCCGCAGTCAAACGCAACCTCCACAAACGGAAATTGCCGGAAGCCGTACTGAAAAAGAGGTATTTCCCGTCAGGCGAAAAGACCGGATCGAAGAAATGCGATTGCCCTTGCCTGATTCGTTTCAGGTCGTCGCCCTTGGGCGAGACAGACCAAATCTCCGACAACCCGATGTCGTGAGTCACAAACACGATTCGGCGTCCGTCGGGCGACCACGCGGGCGCGCCGTGTCCGCCATCGGGGACTCCGATTTTGGTGATCTGCTGCGGTTCGCCGCCACGCGCGGGAACGAGCCAGAGGGTTGACGGCGGCATCGCGCCGAAGGCCGCCTGGCTGAGATCGGCGGGCGCGTCTGATTGAAAAGCTATACACTCGCCGTCGGGTGACCACACAGGGTTCGCGCCGAATTCAGTGATCTGTTTGGCGACTCCGCCAAACGCTGGGACTACCCAGACTCCGCGACGATCACGCGAGTGATAAGCGATGAGTTTGCCGTCGGGCGACCACGCGGGCTGTATATTCTGCTCGCCATCCGCAGTGATCTGAATCTCCCTGCCTCCGGGCGCGAGCTGGCGGACGAAAATCTCGAAGGCGCCGTTCCGCAGCGAACTGTAAGCGACCATTCCGCCGTCGGGCGAGAAGGCCGGGAAGATGTCCAAGCCAGGCGTCGTGGTGATCTGCATGGTTCGCTGCACTCCAGGCCAGTCAGTCATCTCAGATTGAGTCTGAGACCGCCAGATCAGAAAAATAGCCGTGAGCAGCAAAACACCCGTGCAGATCAAAGCCAGAGATCTGCGGGTAAACCGGCGCGGAACGACTGGGACATTTCCTGTTTCCTCAATCAAAACGTGGCGTGCCATCGAAGCTGTCGCTGCGCCGTCGCCATTAAACGTCGGCTCACTTTCAGCGTCCACGGCTCCGTTCTTGACCCGCACGTCGGCGATGAAGCGGTAGCCGCGCGTCTTCACTGTCTCGATGTACTTCGCTTCTTTCGCGTCGTCGCCAAGCGTGCGACGCAATTGGGCGATGACACGGGTCAAGGCGTTCGGCGTGACGAAGGTCTCTTTCCAGACAGCGTCGAGCAACTCGTTCTTTTCCACCAGCCGGTCACGATGGTTGATCAAAAAGATCAACACCTCGAAGGCCTTCGGTTCGAGTGGCAGTAGCGCGCCTTCCCGCCAGACTTTGAAGGTCTGCAAGTCAACCTGCACGTTATCGAACTGATAGCTCAGCGGTTTCTCGTTCATCACAGCTTCATCATCAAAACGCGCCGAAAGATCACCGCCTCATCACGACGTGGCGCTCGGCGCAATTTCAGAATCCTCGCTGTTGTTAAACCGGAGGATTCCATGAAAGCGCGAAACAAATCCAAATTTCTGGCCTGCGTGGCGCCGTTGATTGGCGGCTTCTGCGTGTTTGCGAGCGCGCAAACACAGCCTGCTTCGATAGCGCAATTTAAATTGCTCAATGGTTATTTGATTGTGATCCCGGTTACAGTCAACGGCGCAGGGCCTTATGAATTTTTGTTGGACACGGGAACGAATACGACGCTCGTCAGCGCAGAGTTCGCGCGTCAATTGCGGCTGCGACCGATTGATCGGGTTGAATTGGTGACGGTGGCTGGCTCGCAGATCGTCCCGCGCGCGCGATTGGAGAACGTGACCGTTGGCGGGAAAACGGCAAAGAATCTGGAATCGCTCGTCAGCGATCTGCGCGAACTGCGCGCGGTCAAGCCGGAGATTTGTGGTGTGCTGGGGCAAAACTTTCTGTCGCAATTTAACTATTTGATCAATTACCGTGAGCGGCGGATCGAATTTGAAGACGGCGCGGAGTTGGAAAACAGTTTAAGCGGAGAGCGACTGCCTCTCGAATGTCACGAAGGGCGGGCAATTGTGTTGGCGCGATCGGCGAGGAAGGAAGGTTGGCGATTGGCGCTGGATTCGGGAATCTCGAATCTGCTTCTGTTCGCCGCCGATTGGCGCGACCTCAAACTGGATTGGGCGCAGGGCGAGCCGCAACCTCTGACGGCCAGGACCGATCTGGGCAGCCAGGTTGTGTGGCAAAAACGATTGCGCAGTTTCAGCCTCGGCGGCGCAAATTTTTACGATCTGCCGGCAGCGGTGATGGAGTCGAAAGTTGCGGGCGAAGGCCGCGCCGAAGACGGTCTTTTGCCCACCAGTTTATTTCAGCAAGTCTATTTCAATCATCGGAAGAATTTTGTGATTCTCAATCGGTAGGGAAGGCGATCGGACATTGCCAATTGCCAACTGGCCATTGCCAATTGTTTTGCAGGGTAGAAAACCTGACCTCCTGCAAAACAATTGGCAATGGCCAGTTGGCAATTGGCAATGCCGCCGGTACAGTTCGACTCAATTCGGAAATTGTCTGGCGTTCATCCCCGGCACAAGCCGCAGCGCGTTCTTGTAATAAACCTTCTTCAACACTTCGTCCGGCAGATACAAACCGTAAAGCCGCCAGAACGCGTGGCGGCGGCGGTAATATTCGATGTAATCGTCGCGCGTCTCCATCACGCGGAAGTAGTAGGTGTATTCGCTCGGCTCGTAGATGTCTTTGCCGAAGAGAATGCGATCCTGGTACTTGATGAAGAAGTCGCGGGCGAAATACGGCTGCCGTCCGAATTCGGCCAGCACCGCCGCGATGTCCACATAAGCGTTCGGGTAAGTGTCGAAGAGTTTGCCGAGCCGCGCCAGATCGTTTCCGTGATAGCCCAGGTGCGCGAGGATGAATGTGGTCTTCGGATGCTTCGCCAGCATATTGTTGCGCTCGGTCATCAAAGTCTCGAACGTCGGATACTTCTCAGGCGGGCGGGCGCGGTTGGGGAATTGTTTCAGCTCCAGCCAGCGCTCGTTGTATTTGTCTATCGGATCGAAAAACACCGAAGGCTCTGCGGTGTGGATCAATACGGGGATTTTCAGCCGCCCGCACATCTCCCAGATCGGGTCGAAGTTCGGGTCGTCAACTTTGACGCGCTCGCCCGACTTATATTTCATATCCATCCCAAGCCCCTTGAAAATCTTCAAGCCCTGCGCGCCGTTTTTGACATCCTCTTCCAACCGCGCGGCGGCGCGTTGACCGAAACCGGGTTCGTCCAGGTCATTGAAACTCAGGTTGGCGAAGACGACGAAGCGGTCGGGATAGCGGCCTTTCATCGCCGCGATAGTTTGTTTCAAGCGTTCGCCTGTGCCACCGCTCAAGTTGACGATCACGCGCAGGTTGATCGAATCCATCTCCTTGATCAGCTTGTCCACGTATTCGGGCGTCAGCCGGTTGTGGTGGCTGTGGATGTCAATCATTGGAAACTTCGCGCGCGGGACTTTGTGTTCGGGCACGACCATCGTGGATTTCGGCTCATATTCTTCAAAGGTCAATGTTTGAGTTTGAGCGAACGCCGGGTCGGGCGCCACGGCGAGCAGCAACGCAACAGCCGCGAGAATTTGCAAAGAGGTCAGAAGACGGGCTTTGGTGTTCATCTTATCCTTCCTGAAAATTTCAGTAGTTGGTTTTACGGAATTGGCGTCACGGAATTCCGGGGATTTATCTTGGCATCGGCCATCGAGTTTGACAACGCCACAAGCGACGACGATCTGATCCTGGCTTGAATCCGTTTTGAGCGGCAAGCCCCTTTGTGCCATTATGTGGCTATGAGACAAATAAGCGTCGTCGAGCTTCAATCAGATGTAGCATCGTGGGTCAGGCAGGCTGCCGTCGAGAAGCAGATCGTGATCACGGATCAAGGTCAGCCTGTGGCCGCGCTCGTTTCATTCTTGCTGTCACGACCGACCAAGCCATTGCCAAACCGCGAAGAACGTATCAGCCGGCGCTCTTTCATCTCTGTTGACTCAGCAGTTTACATCTCTGAAATGCGGGATTGAGCGTGCTTTACTTCGACACGGCTTACATCGCCAAGTGTTATCTGAACGAGCCGGGCGCCCAGCGCGTCAGGCAACTGGCTTATTCTGCGCCCGGACTCGTGTCCTGCGAGTTGGCGCGAGTCGAATTTCACGCTGTCATCCATCGCCACCTCCGCGAAGGCAATTTGACCATCGTTGAAGCGCGGGAAGTGATTGAAGATTTCGAGTTGGACGAAGCTGATGGCGTGTGGCAATGGATTCCGATCACTTCACAACTACTGACCCTCGTTTGTGATCACATAAAAACACTGCCGCACAACGTTTTTCTTCGAGCAGCGGATGCGATTCACTTGACCTGCGCAAGCAGCTACGGTTTTCAAGAAGTCTACTCCAACGATCGCCATCTTCTTGCCGCCGCACAGTATTTCAATCTGACAGGCAAGGACATCATTTAATCCAAAATTCAGGCGGAGATCGCAACCGCTTTGTTCACAAACGCCGGATCGAACTTGACGCCCAGCCCCGGTCCCGAAGGAATCTTCATCACTCCATTCTCGCTCTTCAGCGACGAAGTGTCGCAAGCGACTGGCGTAGTCTCGCCGTCACCTTTGTATTCCTGATGCGGCCCACAATTCGGCACGCACGACGCGAAGTGGGCGATGTAGAGGTAGCCAAGCCCGCCGCCGGACATATGCGCCGTGCAATCCATCCCGGCCGCCGCAGCCATCCGCGCTACTTTCACTGAACGAACCAGGCCGCCGAAGTAGAGCAGGTCGGGCTGGACGATCTGCACGCAGCCCGATTCGATCATCCAGCGGAAGCGGCGCAGGCTGCTCTCCTGCTCGCCGCCCGCAATCGGAATCGTGAGCGCGTCGGCGATCTGCTTTGTCTCGTCGTAATAATCGAACGGCACAGGCTCTTCGAGGAACGCCAGCTTGTGCGCTTCCATCAACCTGCCGATCTTGATGGACATCGGGATGTCGTAAGAACCGTTGGCGTCGGCGTAGATCGTCATCTGGTCGCCGAACGTTTTGCGCGTCAGCGGGATCAAGGCGTGGTCACGCTTTGTCGAAGCGTCGTCGTAACGCATCCGCGCGCCCAATCGAAACTTGATCGCTTTGGCTCCGGTTTCGGCGACGATCTTTTTCAGGTATTCGATTTCTTCTTCGGGCGAGTTGCCGCGATTGCCGCTGGCGCGGTAAACGGCAATCTCTTTTCGCACGACTCCGCCAAACAGTTCGCCGATCGGTTTGTTGGCTACCTTGCCGAGCAAATCCAGCGCAGCGACTTCCAGCGAAGCTACGCAGACCCAGAACGGCAAGCCCTGCCACTTGTAGTTCGAGTCCCTCAAATAAACTTCGTGGATCAGCGACTCCAACGCGCGCGCGTCTTTGCCGATGAAGAATGGCGCGACGCGCTTGAGGAAGATCGGATAAGTCGTGGCCATCACCGAATCGTGTGCGCTCGCCAGGCCTTCAGCGCCGTCGGTCGAGCGAACGCGAACGAGGTAAAACTGGCCGTTCCGCAGCAATTCAATCGAAGCGATCTTCACTGACTGTTTGAAGAAGTCGGTCTTCAGCACGGGCGTGGCCCAGACCTTGTCAATTTTCGCAGCCAGCTCTTTCGATTTTTCATCAGCGGTTGAAAAGCCTTTCGGCGCGAAACCCATTGCGCCTGCGGCGGCGGTCGTCTTCAGAAAATCACGGCGGTTGTTTTTCATTGATCTATTCCTCCAGTTGAACGATGCGCAAGCCGAATACGATCGGGTTCTCACCCTTCCTGCTCTTTGAGCGCAGCCTGGAGCTTCTTGGGCGCGATCAGCAACCAGGATTGGCGCAGGTGGGAGGCGAGTTCATGATCCTCGATGCGATCCAGAATAATTCCTATCCAACCGCGCACGCCGACATAAGGCGGCCTGAAAAACTTCTCCGGTTCCGCTTCGATCAGCGCGGCTTGCACGCCGAGCGGCGCCGGACACCAGACGGCGATCCGCCCGTCGTTGTGGTGATTGTTGGCGAACATCGCAAAGACCTTCTTGCGGACAAAGAAAGTCGGTTCGCCGTGAGAGATTTTTTCCGTCACTTCGGGCAAAGCCAAACAAAGACGCCTGACTCGTTCGAGATGATTCCGGCTCATAACGCTCCTTACCACAATCCCAAAAGCTTCCACCAGACGAAGCCAATCACCGTCCAGATCGAAATGTTCACCCACGACGCGATCAATCCCAGCCGCCACCAATCGCGCTGGCTGACGTAACCCGCGCCGAAATAGATCGGCCCACTGACTGTCCCGTAATGCGTCAGTGACGCGCTCAGGTTGGAAAACGAAGCCAGCGCGAGCACGGCCAAAAACGGCGGAGTTCCGGCAGCCAGCACAACCACCAAGAATGGGATGTACATCGCCGTAACGTGCGTGGTGATGCTGGCGAAACCGTAATGCGCGTAAAAGTAGATGAGCAGCAGAATACCCAACGCCACCCACCACTGCCAGCCAGCGGTGAAACTGGCGGAGGCTTCGGCGAATTTTTTGGTGATGCCCGATTCGCCCAGCGCCTTGCCCATCATCATCATTCCGCCATACCAGATGAACACATCCCAGGCGCTGCGTTCGCCGAGCACGTCACCCCAATCAATCACTCCGGCCAGCAACAACACGCCGACGCCGATGAGCGCGACGACCGCGTAATCCAGCCCGTGCCATCCCTTGGTCATCCACAACGCCGCCGCGAACACGAAAACAGCGAGCATGATCTTCTCGTCCGGCGATAACCGCCCCAGCTTCGCCAACTCTTCCCCAGCCATTTTCACTGCTTCAGGCGTGTATTTGATTTCGGGTGGAAACAATCGGAAGACCAGCAACGGCGCGATGATGAGCGACACCAGCGCAGGCACGCTCGAAGTCAATGCCCATAGGCTGTAGCTCAATTCGATTCCGGTGACCTGTTTGGCGAATTGGGCGATCAGCGGGCTGGAGGCGGCGCCGGTCAGAAAGATCGCGCAGATGACGACCTCGGACTGGTAGAGCGTCGCCATCAAATAAGCTCCCAGCCGCCGCGCCGAAGCGCCGGGTCTCGAATCGAACGCTTCGGAGATGGACGAGGCGATGGGGAGGATAATCCCGCCGCAACGCGCCGTGGTTGACGGAATGACCGACGAAAGCAACGTCCCGGTAGCAACCAGCGCATAACTCAAACCCAGCGCGCGGTGGCCAATTGCCCGGATGAAGATGAACGCGATGCGACGACCCAAGCCGGTCTTGATCATTCCGCGCGAAAGAAAGAACGCGCCCAGCACCAGCCAGAGTATGGGATCGCCGTAACCGCTGAGCGCCTGGTTGATCGTGATCGCGCGGGCGCCGATGAGCGTAACCACTCCCAGCAACACCATCGCGCCGAATGGCAACGGGCGCAGGATCGAGCCGATGATCGTCGCGATGAAGATCGCCAGCAGCCGCCACGATTGCGGCGTGACGCCTTCGGGCCGGGGCAAGAAAGCGATGGTGAAACCAGCAATCAGGATGATCGCCCATTTGGCGGCTGTCACGTTGCGCGCTGCGGCTCGGATGGAATCAGCGGATGCAGTCTCAACAGTCTTGTCAGCGATAGATTGCATTTGTGTGCTCTGCGCGTTTTATTTTTTTGTGGCGAAACCGCTTGCCGATAAAACGAGAATTTGGAGCCTTGTATCACAAAGCGCCGAAGTTGACCATCGGCTGGAAGAGAGTTTGGCGGTTATTCCGGCCAACCCTCTACAACGTTCGACCAAACCCGATGACAAAGACAAATTTCTTTTCACGCGCCAGCAGCGTCAGCGGGGGTGGGTTGGTTTGAGCGTTCGGGTTGTAGGCGAAGATCAGTCGCAATGGCAGGTTGGCGACGGGAACCAGGACGCGCAATTCGACGCCGAGCGAGACGCGGTAATTCGGAATCTGATCCGCAACGTCTCCCAACGGACTCACCGTCGTCACCAGAAAGGAATTTGGCGTTGGCGGATTTAGTTGCGCGGGGCTGATGAATTGCTGCTCCTGCAGCCTTTGGGCGTTGAACGAGGAGCCGATGTCGAAAAAGGCCGCCGCCGACAATCTGCTCCGAATCGGCACGCGGTACTCGGCGTTGGCTATCAATTGCGTGTCGCCGCCGATAGGTTGGACGTCGCTGCGGAGAAGGATTGGCGGGTTATCTCCGATGACCAGAGAGCGCTCAACGCGCGCCAGCGGCGCAATCGAGTTGATCGGATAACCTCGCACCTCAGCCTCACCGCCCACGAAGAACCGGCTGAAGATCGGCACGCCGTTGATCACCGAAAGCGTGGTGGCATCGAAACGCCTGCCGTAAGCTGAGATGTGAGCAGCCCGCAGACGGTAGCCGAAGACGTTCCGCTCGTCGCGGTACAATCCCCGATTGAGCGGAATGAACTGACGGAAATCAATCCACGGCCTGACCGTGTTGAGGTTGGCTCCGATCGCGCGCCCAACCACTTCGACGCCAGCCGTCAGCAACTGCCCGCGCAGCGGGTCGAAAGCGCGTTCCAGAGTGTCGCGCGTCAACGCCGGCGTCAGCGAAGCCAGCCGGATGTTTTCCTGCTGAACCTCACTTAAGTTCGCCGCGCGCAGAGCCGCCAGATCTTCAAGCGAGTTGAAATTCAGCGAGTAAAACAAGCTGGCGCGCGTCGCCGAGGCCAGGCTGTTGCGCCCTTTGGCCAGCGGAATCGTCGCGCCCGCGATCAGCCCCCCGGAAGTCTGAACGTAGAGGGGCCGGTTATCCTCGCTGGTTTGCGCATCAACGAAAATGAATTGCTGAAAGGAACCGGAAAAGCTCAGGGTGACTGGCCTAGGCGTCAGCAGCGTGACGCCGTATCGCGCCGAAATAAACCGCTCCAGGTTGCCCAATCGCGTTTGCGCGGCGAAGCTGTCAAGCCGCCCGGTCAGGTTGAAGTTCGTATAGTCCAATCCGACGCTGTATCCAACGGTGGCGCCAGCCCCGCCGCTGAAATCAACGCGCTGGACATCGCGTTCAGTTAGCCGAATTTCGACATCCGCGATACCACGCGCCTGATCATAAGTGAAAACCACATCGGTGAGTTTGATCGGATCGAACAGGCCCGTGCGGTTGAGCCGATCGACCCCCACCTCCAACAAGCCGTAATCGAAAATATCACCCTCGTTGAGCGGGATCATCCGCCGCAGCGGCAGGTCAAGAGTCCAGAAGTTACCGCTGAATTCCAGCCTTCCCAGCCTGAACCTCATCCCCTCGTTGAGCTTGATCGTGATATCGGTCACGGTTTCGTTGTTCACGGTGGGCGAGAACTTGAAGTTAATGGTGGGAGCGAATTGCAGGTAACCCAGCCGGCCATAATATTTGCGCAGGCGATTCAACGCCTCGTCCATCAGTCCCGCGTTGATCACGTCGCCTGTTTTAATAGGGAACTGCGCGCGCGCCTGATCGGCGGTGAGCACAGTAGCGTCCTGTATTTCCAGTTTGCCGAGCTTGTGCAAAGGACCTTCGGTGATGGGGATGATCAAGCGAATGGGAACGTCGCCCGTAGTCCGCGCGGCGTCGGCGATGTTGACGAAGCGGATCTTCGGCTCGCCAATCGAGGCTCTGAGGTACCCCCGGTCGGTCACATATTTCAACAAATTCACAGCGTCTTCCTGGAACCGCTCGCGGGTGTATTCGTTGCGCTTCCCAAACATCCTCAACCATCCGCCTTCGCTGACGAGCCGCAACTGGCGTTTCAATTCCGCGCTGGAAAAGACCTGGTTGCCCTCAAAGACAACTTCTTCGACGACGAGCGTCGGCCCTGACTGATTCGGCGCAGGCGGCGGCGTCTGTTGGCCCTGCGCGGGCGGCGGTCCCTGTTGGCTTTGTGTGAATACATCCTGCGCGCTGGGCGACAGCAAGAGCATTGCGGCGAGTAGCAGCGCTTTCATCCATTACCTCATTCGTCGAGTTAAAAGACGCGCGGGAGGGAGAAGAGAGGAAGGTTATTTCGGCGGGCGTTTTCAGTCCGTCCGTAACCGCACAGAGCTTGAACAAATCGGTGGGCGGGAATGAATCACCATAGCAGCCCCATAAATTTGGAGGGAGCGGGCGCGTGAGATAACATAGCCTCCAAGAGAAAAGGAGCGACGATTATGAATGTTGACATTGGATTGTTAATCACTTCCACACCGGGCATTGTCGGCGGGTGTCCGCGCATTGCCGGAACTCGCGTTCCGGTTCGTTCAATCGCCATCTATTATAAACAAGGCTACATGCCGGAAGAGATCGTGCAGCAATACGAGCACCTGTCTATCGCCCAGGTTTATGCTGCGCTTACTTATTACCACGCCAATCGAGCGGAGATCGAAGCGGACATTGCTCATGAGCAAGCGGAATACGATCGCCTGGCAAATGAGTCCCAGCAGATCAGGAAGAACGCCTGCCAACAAAGAACAACTGGAATTCGCCACCGCTCAAGGACGAACGATTTATAGCTGCAACAAGGGCGACTTCCAGCAGCTTCACACCGAGTATCTGACTCAAGGCAAAGATCACGCGGGAATCATCCTCGTGCCGCAACAGCGTTACAGCATAGGCGAGCAGATTCGCCGCTTGTTGCGTTTGATCAAAGTCCGATCAGCGGAAGATATGCGAAACAATATCGAGTTCTTGAGCAATTGGTGATTTGATGTGACGTGGAGGTTATTCCCCTATGCCCAGAGCTAACGACCGCATTGGCTCCTACCAACTCATCCGCAAGCTCGGCGAAGGCGGGTTCGGTGAAGTCTGGCTGGCCCGGGACTTCAGCGGATCAAGCTCCCCCGAAGTCGCCGTCAAGATGCCGCTCGACACCGAGATTGACCTCGACGCCTTGTTGCAGGAAGCCACGCTTTGGGCGCGCGCTACCGGCCATCCAAACGTGCTGGAATTTCTGGCTGCGCGCGTCTTCGACGGACAGGTCGTGCTGGTCAGCGAATACGCGCCTGACGGTTCGCTCAAGGATTGGTTGAGACGGCACGGCGGGCGAGCGCCTTCGGTTGAGGCGGCTGTGGAAATGACACGCGGCATTCTGGCTGGGCTGGAACATTTGCATGGGCGCAACATCATCCACCGCGACGTGAAGCCTGACAATGTATTGCTGTTGGGCGCAACGCCGCGCCTGGCCGATTTCGGCATCTCGCGCATCCTCAAATCCACCAGCAAAAGCGCCGTCACCGCCGGCACGCCGCCTTACATGGCTCCCGAAGCCTTCAACCGCAAACGCAATCAACAGACCGACCTCTGGTCGGTGGGCGTGATGCTTTATCAAATGTTAAGCGGGCGGTTGCCGTTCGACGGCAATGATATGGCTGAACTCTATGGTGCGATCCTAAATGAAGAGCCTGAACCGCTGCCTGCCGCTGTTCCTGAATGGGTGCGGCAGGTCGTCGTCAAAGCTCTGGCTAAAGAGCCGGCGCAACGTTTCCAAACAGCGGCAGAGTTGCGTGCGACATTGACTCCACAACCGCCAACATTCAAAGAAAAACCCGTCCTGCCACAGCGTCGCACGGCGACGATTGACGAACAACCAACCAAACGTGAACCGACCCTAGTTGAGTCGCAACCGTCTGGGCGCAAACCAACTGTCGTTGAGTCACCATCACAACCCAAACTCGCTCGGTCAAGCCAACTACGCCTAGCGGCCAAATGGGGCACCGGATTGGCAACGGTTGTTATTGCGCTGGCAACGTATTTGGTGATGGGAACAACTTCGTTGCAGAGTCTGGGCGAGGCTTTCGCGGAAAACATCAACGGCGTCAAACTGGAAATGGTGCGTGTGCCCGAAGGCGAGTTTCTGATGGGTTCGCCGGAGAATGAGCCGGGTCGTGATACAGATGAAGGCCCGCAGCATCGCGTCACCGTGTCGAGCTTTTACATCGGCAAATACGAAGCGACGCAAGCTCAGTGGAAAGCCGTGATGGGCAGCGGAAACAATCCGTCAACCTTCAAAGGCGACGATCTGCCGGTGGAGAACGTCTCGTGGAATGAGGCAAAGGATTTTTGCCAGAAGCTGTCAGGTATTACTGGAAAGATCTACCGGCTACCGAGCGAGGCGGAATGGGAATATGCTTGCCGCGCGAAAACAACTGACGCTTACGCTGGCAATCTCGACGCGATGGCTTGGTATTCCAACAACTCTGGCAGCAAAACTCATCCAGTTGGACAGAAGCAGGCCAATGCTTTCGGCCTATATGATATGCACGGCAATGCCTTTGAGTGGTGCGAGGACATCTACCGCCTTAGCTATGGTGAACAGCATGGTAATCCACCGACTGACGGCTCAGCCTGGTTGAGTGGCGGGGATCCAAGCCACCGGGTGCTGCGTGGGGGTACGTGGGGAGCTGATTCTTGGGCCGTTCGCTCCGCCAGCCGAACTTTTGGCATGCCCGGCGACAGCCCCAACCCTCTCGGTTTGCGCGTCGCGGTGTCTGCGAGGTCTCGGTAGCCCTTTGCCCTTTCACCCTCTTCCACTACACTTTAGCCAATCTCGAAGGAGGAAGTACGATGAGCATTACGATTGATTTACCCAAAGAAGTTTACGAAGCCGCCGGCCAGCAAGCGCAGAGCGCGTTGGCGCTTGGGGATGACGTACCAATCCAGCAAGACCCTGAAAAGCTTGGTGGGAATCCGACTATCGGCGCTAAGCGTGTGCAGGCCGACGTTTTGATCAACTACCTTGCTCGGGGACGCACGATTTATGACTTTCTGAACGATTACGATGCCGTCACCGAGGAAGAGGCGCTGGCAGTGCTGGGCGTGATCCGGCAAGCCATTCTGGACGGGACACTGACGGGAGTGCGTTTGCGAGATGAAGATTCTTTTTGACGCCTGCTGCCCTCGGCCTTTGCGAAAGTTCCTGTCGCCGCATGAAGTCACGACCGCGCAGGAACTCGGGTGGGAAGGGCTGAAAAACGGCGCCTTGCTCGAAAAAGCTCAGGCGCAGTTCGACGCCATGATCTCTACCGACTCAAACATCGAATATCAGCAGCAACTGACCAATTACAGCATCGCGTTGATTGTGTTGCGCTCAGTGTCCGGCCAAGTAGATGAACTGGCGGAGCTGATGCCGGATTGTTTGAGGGCTTTGGAAGTTGTTCAACCAAGCCAATGCCTGTACCTTTTCACCGATGAAGCCTGGGAACGCGAGCAAAAGCGAGGCAAGATAACGCAAAGATGGCAACCAACAAGCTGATGAACACTGAAACAATTTTCACCGCCGAACTCGAATACGAAAACCAATCCTTGCTGGGCGAAGGCCCGGTTTGGGACTACCGCGCCCAGCGCCTGATCTGGGTGGACATCGAAGGCTTCGCGGTTCACCTCTACGACCCGGTTGCGCGCGAACACGGCTTCATTGACGTTGGCCAATTCGTCGGCTCGCTCGCCGTCAGAAAATCGGGCGGACTGATCCTAGCGTTGAAGAGCGGTTTTGCCGCGCTCAATCCTGAGACCGGCGAGATCACGCCGATTGCCGACGCCGAATCGCATCTGCCGGGCAATCGCTTCAACGACGGCAAGTGCGATCCGGCGGGAAGGTTCTGGGCAGGCACGCTGGCGCTCGACGAAGACAATGGCGAGGGCAAAGGCAATCTCTATTGCCTGCACGCCGATCAGCGCGTGGAACTGAAAGTCCCTGGCGTGTGGATTTCAAACGGGCTGGCTTGGACGAGCGACGAGCGCACGATGTACTACATTGACTCGCCGGCGCAGAAAGTCGTGGCTTACGATTACGACAAAACCACAAGCGAAATCGCCAATCCGCGCACGGTGATCGAAGTCCCAGGCGCCGAGATGGGCTACCCCGACGGGATGACAATTGACGAAGAAGGGATGCTGTGGATCGCGCACTGGGACGGCGAACACGTCTGTCGTTGGAACCCGCATACCGGCGAAGAGATGGCGGAGATCAAACTGCCCGTGTCGCGTCCGACTTCGTGTGTCTTCGGCGGAGAGGATTTCGGGACGCTTTACATCACCTCGGCGCGCACGCGGCTCAAGCCAGAGAAGCTGGCTGAGCAACCTCTGGCTGGCAGCGTCTTCAAATGCCGTCCCGGCGTGCGCGGCCTGCCGATGAATGAATTCGAAGGGTGAGATGTTTGTTTTTACGTGAAATTAAACGCCGGATAACACGAGGTTAAGGTCGAAGGTTTATAAGCGTAGACAATTTAGTGCCTAGTCCTGTGTCTCATAGGCGCTTCCGTTCTCCCTGATCGGAAGCGCCCCTTTCTTTGCCCGAAACCGAAAAATTACAGAGGCTTTACTCAAACTTAATCCGAATTTGATTCTCCATCTTTAAAATCCGTCTTCACCAGATATTCGAAGCAGCTTTTCAGCTTGTCACGTTGCGCTTGTTTTTCGGTGGATCGAATGGCAGATTTCTACCCGGTCAATAAACTAGAGAGTGGGCTGTCGCCGCGCGCGTCGGCCATCAACGCACAATATTTTTTCCCAGAGGACAATATGAGGAGTTTGCCGGAATCGGCGTTGAATCAACTGCGCGATCACGTGCTGTTGATGGGCGGTGAGGTCGAAAACGCGATTGACCGCGCGACCCGCGCGTTGATCGAACGTGATTCCGAGTTGGCGGAAGCGGTGTTGCGCGATGACGACCGCGTTGACGCGCTGGAACTCGAAGCCGATCAGATCTGCGTCCGGCTGCTGTCCATGCACTCGTCCGAAGCGCGCGATCTGCGGCTGGTGGTCACGGCGATCAAGATCACGCCGATCCTGGAACGGATCGCCGATCACGCCTGCAACATCGCCCGCGCGGCGATTTATTTGAACGACGAGCCGCAACTCAAACCCTATTTCGATCTGCCGAAGATGAGTTGGCTGGCCTGCGAGATGTTGCGGTTGTCGCTCGACGCCTTCGCGGCTTCGGACGCGAACGCGGCGCGCGCGGTGATCGAACGCGATGACGAAATTGACCGGCTTTACGACCGCATCTTCCACGATCTGCTCGACCGGATGTCGCGCGATGCGGCGGCGGCTGGGCGAGCCGCGCGATTGCTGCTGGTCGCCAAGCATCTGGAACGCATTGGCGATTACGTCACAGACATCTGCGAGTTGATTGTTTACATGGCTGAAGCTTTGGTAATCAAACACAGCCAGATAGCCAGGTAGATTGCGGATTGCGGATTTGAACTAACTCCTTCAATCTGCAATCAGAGAATCCGCAATCCGCAATCCGCAATTCGCAATCGAATATGAAACCTTTCATTCTTATCGTTGAAGACGACCCCGATATCGCCGAAAGCATCCGTTACAACCTCGAACGCGAAGGGGCTTTCAGCGCGCAGGTCGCGCTCACCGGCGAGGAGGGATTGAATATCGCGCTCGGTAAAGCGCAGATCAAACGCACCGGAGATTTAACCAATCCCGCGCCTGACCTCATCGTCCTCGATCTGAACCTGCCGGGCATGAACGGCTTTGAACTGTGCCGCCGCTTTCGTACCGAGGAACAGACGCGCCGCACGCCGATCATTATGCTCACCGCCCGGACCGAAGAGGGCGACAAAGTTCGCGGCCTCGATCTCGGCGCGGACGATTACATCACCAAACCTTTCAGCGTGCGCGAACTCGTCGCCCGCGTGCGCGCGGCGTTGCGCCGTTCGGGTTACGAAGAGAAGACGCCGAAGCTTTATGACGACGGCGCGCTGCGGATTGATTACGCAGACTTTTCGGTTTCGTGCCAGGGGCAAAGCGTCAAGCTCACGCGCAAGGAGTTCGCCCTGCTCGCCATTCTGTCACGCAGCAAAGGCCGCGTCGTGCCGCGCGAACAACTGCTCGACCAGGTCTGGGGATTGGAATATTACGGCGAGGCGCGCACGCTCGACGTTCATATCAGCGGCCTCAGAAAGAAGCTGGGCGAATGCGGCGGTTGCATTGAAACGGTGATCGGCATTGGCTATCGTTTCCGTCCGAACACGGAGAATGGCGAAACCGGCAGTTGACGGATTTCTTCGATGACCGCTCAGAAACAAAAGATCATCCTCGCCACTTTCGCGGTCGGCGCTTTCTTTGCGGCTTACGAGACCGCGAAGACGCTGATCTTTCCGCGAATGGGCGTCGTCACTTCGCACGTCATTTCAACCGTCGTCGTCATCATCACTACAGTTTTCATCGCCCGTTACGTCTTCAGGCAGCAAAGAAGCCTGCTCGACGAACGCCAGCAAAGCAACCAGCGATTGCAGGACGCGCTGGTGAAATCCGAACGCGACGAGAACCTGCTGCGTTCCATCGTCGCTTCGGTCGCCGAAGGGCTGGTCATCACGGGCTGCGATTCGAACGTGCTGATCATCAACGACGCGGCGCGCGAATTGTTGAACATCGGCCATCGCCCGGTCATCCGGCTGACCAACATCAGCCGCGATCCGCAACTGCACAAGGCGTTCTCGACCGTGCTGGCCACAGGCGAACGCGCCGAAGCCCGCATCGAAACCCGCGCGAGCCAAAACGGAGCGCAGAGCCGCCGCATCCTCCGGTTGCACGCGGCGCCGCTGCGTTTGTCGGACAGCCAGATTGACGGCGTGGTCTGCGCGCTGATTGACGTCACGACGCTCGAAATGCTCGAACGTGTCCGCCAGGAATTCCTCTCGAACGTTTCGCACGAGCTACGCACACCGCTCTCCGCCATCACCGCTTACGCCGAAACGCTGCTCGACGGCGGAATTGACGATCACGAAAATAGTCTGCGCTTCCTGCATACGATCCAGCGCAATGCGGAGCGGATGAAGGCGCTGGTCAATGACATCTCGGAACTTTCGGCCATCGAATCCGGCGCGACGCGCCTGGCGATTGAAAGCTTGCCGCTGAGTCAAATCGTCAGCGACGTGTTCAGCGGGCTGGCGCCGCGAGCGGCGAAACACGGCGTCACGCTGCGGCGTCAAATCGCCGAGGAGCTTCTGGTCAGCGCCGACCGCTACCGGCTGGAGCAGATTCTGATCAACCTCGTGGACAACGCGATCAAATTCAACCGGCCCGGCGGCAGCGTGACCGTTACTGTTCAAGCTTCCGAAGATCAATCGCATCAGATCATTAAAGTGCGTGACACTGGGCCCGGCATTCCCGCCGAACACCTGCCGCGCGTCTTCGAGCGTTTCTACCGCGTGGATCGCGCCCGCTCGCGCGAAGCCGGCGGCACGGGACTGGGACTGGCCATCGTCAAACACCTAGCGCGCGCGCACGGCGGCGAAGCTTACGTCACGAGCGAAGTTGGCGTGGGCAGCGAATTCTCAATCAAATTACCGCAGCGCGCTCTGACCGATTCTTCCTCCGATCAAAATCAAATCACCAACGAACCCGCAAGCTATGCCGCCAAACTCTGATCCACCCGCTGATCTCAAAGTCGAATTCAACATCAAGGTCAAACGGCTTCACCCAACGGCCAAATTGCCTGAGCGCGGAACCAATTGGTCCGCAGGCGCAGATATCTCCTGCCTCGAAGCTTTCACTCTCAAGCCGGGCGAGAGGAAAGCCGTGCCGACAGGGTTGATTGTCGAAATCCCTCCGGGCTGGTATGGCCGCGTTGCGCCGCGTTCTGGACTGGCCGGGCGTCAAGGCATTGACACACTCGGTGGCGTTGTGGATTGCGATTTTCGCGGAGAGGTATTGGTGTTGGTCATCAATCACGGCGATTCCCCGGTGAACTTCGGCGCAGGTGAGCGCATCGCGCAGTTGATCATCGAACGCGCAGCGATTTGCGATTTCGTCTGGGAGGAAGACTTGAGCGAGACTGAGCGAGGTGATGGAGGGTTTGGTTCAACGGGGATGTAAATCTCAAAGCTACAGCGCCACAGCCTGTCGCTTGCATTTGGCGCCGGTCGGTTACAAGATCATCGAAGCAAATGGAAAATTTATTGCACGTTCTTCAAGGAGAAGGCCCAAGATGATCAAACGCAGGATCGCACTGTCGTTACTGGTATTTTCGTTGCTTGCCGGACAATTGAGTTGCAGCGGTTCGCGGTCAGGCAGTATGGAAGCGCCGCCCGGTTCGCGATCGAAACCCAAATTTGAACCCGGCTTCAATCTCTTCAGTCCCGAACAGGACATCCAGATGGGCCGCCAATCGGCGCAGCAGATTCTGCGCGAAACGCCGATGCTCGACGATCCGCAGATCGAAGGCTACGTACAGCAACTCGGCGCGAAGCTGGCGTCCAAAGCCGCTGGTGAAAAGTTCCCATATCAATTCCGAGTCGTGGCCACGCGCGAGATCAACGCCTTCGCGCTGCCCGGAGGATTCCTGTTCGTCAACGCGGGGACGATTGCCGCAGCGAACAACGAGGGCGAACTGGCCGGGGTGATGGCGCACGAGATCTCGCACGCTGCATTGCGGCACGGCACCAATCAGGCGTCGAAGGCGCAACTGGCGCAGATGGGACTGGGCATTCTCGGCAGCATCGCCTCGAGCGGTGAAAATCCGAACCTCGGACAGGCGGTCAACGCCATCGGCGGGCTGGGCGCGAACATGCTCTTCCTGAAGTATGGCCGAACCGCTGAGAAAGAGGCCGATCTGGAGGGCGCGCGAATTCTGGTCGAGGCGGGTTACGATCCGCGCGATATGGCCAACTTTTTCAAAACACTCGAATCCGAAGGCGGACAGCGCGTCCCCGAAATGCTCAGCGATCATCCCGACCCCGGCAATCGGATCAAATACATCCTGGACGAAATCCCCAAACTGCCCGTCGCGCAGAATCCGGTTCACACGACGCCTGAATTCGAAGCCGCCAAAGCGCGGTTGACCGGACGCTCGTCTTCCCTGAGCGGAGCCAGCCAGTTGCGCCGCATCGGGCCGGAAGACCCAACCAACCTCGAACTCGGCAATCGTCCGCAACGCCCGGCGGCGCAATTCAAAGGCTACCAACCCAGCGACTCTTCGTTCGGCATTCAGATCCCGGCGAACTGGGACGCGCTCAACGCGGGCAATTCGGAGTTGATCTTTGCGCCGAAGGGGGCTTACGGAAAATTGAACGATAACCTGATGGTCACGCATGGCGTTTTCGTCGGCGTGCGCAGCGCCGAGCAACGCGACCTGCGCTCGGCGACCGAAGCCTTCATCCAGCGGCAGATCGAAAGCAATCCCGACTTCCAGGTCGCGCGCTCGCCGCAACCGATTGATTTCGGCGGACAGGAGGGTTACGTCGCCATCGTTTCCGGTCCCTCGGCAATCAACGGCGTGATCGAAATTGACGTGACTTACACCACAGTCACTTCTGATGGCCGGATGTTTTACATCATCACCATCGCGCCCGAAGACGAGGCCGGCGTTTACAAACCGGCGTTTGAGAAGATCATCCGCAGTCTGCAATTAGCCAGATAAGACCAGGCGCGAACGCACGCAAATCTATCAGGATAATTCTGACTCACTTTTGCGACCTGTTCCTACATTACATTTCCGCATATGGCCATCGAGGGCCAGACGATTAACTCGTCCCTGGCCTCCTAGTACGTCTTACGATACTCATGAACAAACTGAGAAGGCACTAAAGTGGCGGTCAAAATGATCTTATGAAAACATATAGGGAAAATTTTTCTCAATTGGGTGTAAATTTTTCCATGACCCTATAGACAAATAACACAGCAGAGCTATAATGCAGTTCCTCCCCCCATCGCTGCTCTGATTGCCACAGTGTAGTTGACGCCAAATCGAAACGGAGGACGTGCCCCTCTATGCAGTGCAAGAACTGTAACTACCAATTATTCGCTTATTCCCGTTGCTGCCCCAACTGTGGACGCGCGGTACCTGTTCAGCCCCCTTCACCGACTGACAGCAAACCGCCGCAGACGCGCTTGGATTTCTGGATCGCGGGTTTGCGTAAACAGGTGATGCCTTCGCGAGTTCGCCGCCCGGCTTCGGCTTAACGACAGTCCGAATCCGGGCGAAACTTTTTTCGGTTCGCTACGCCGCCCGTTGCGGCGCCCGCGAAACGTTATCCGCGCGCAAATAGCCAGCGTGAGGGACTTTTATTTTTTCGCAGGACTGCCAAAGCCAGCCCCTGGTATCCGCTTTTCGATCTCACCTGATCAATCCACGCTCCTCATCTCCGGATAAGTCAAAAGGCAAAGAGGCAAAACCATCACGACTTGGTGATCAAGCTTGCCCTTTGCCTTTTGGACTTTGCCTTTTGATCTATCCCGGCTACTTCGTCACGTCTTTCAAAAACTGCTGATACAAGGCCTCGGTCTGATCCTTCGTCAGCTTGCCGGAATGGATCAGGATGCGGAAACGGAACGTCTCTTTCTGTCCCGGCTCCAACGTGTAATTCAGCGTCGTCGCGCCTTTGGTGAATTCTTTCGCGCCGAACGGATTCGCCGCAAACAGACCGTAGCCGCGCGCGTGCCAGTAGGTCGGATAGGTTGGATTCTTCGGATGGTCGAAGATGCCGATCGCTACGTCTTCGCCTTTGACGTTGCCCGACAAAGTCATCCATTTCGCGCGCGTGCCCCAGGCGTCTTTCTCACCGACCTTGCCCTCGCTGCTCAGGTAAACGCCCGCGACACCGGTGTTATCCATCACTGGCACTTTCGTGGGATTGCCCTGCTCGTCGGTGAAGACTTCGGGTCTGGTCGAAGGCTCCTCCAGTTGGCGCGCGACGCGGATGCCCAGCGCGCCCTCTTTGCTGTCGCCGAAGACGGCCTTCTTGTCCTGCGCGGTGAGCGTGATGATGCGGTCAATCGCGCGCCAGTCTTTGCCCGCGCGAAAGATAATCGTTTCGTCCTGCCGCATCACCTTCGACCCATCGGGCATGATCCAATCCATCGTCACGTCGAGTTCAGCAGCGCCCTTGCCGCCTTTGACCGCTTTCACGGCGCGATGCCTGATCGTGCCATATTGTCCCGGCGTGCGCGTCATGCCTTCGGGCGGAGTGTTCCAGAAATCAACACCGTTGATGTTGCCGTAGTTGAACCACGACGAGATGTGATGCGGATGATCCGTGCGCTCGCCCGCGACTTTGGCGATCGGGAAGCTGCGGGTGACGACCGTGCCCTTCGGCGTTTTCAGCGGATAGAGGATCGGCTTCTTCTGCGAATCCCAGTAGCAGTAGGACGTGAACAACTGTCCGTCAACCAACACGTCGAGTTGTTGCTTCTCGGTCGCTTCGACGATCTTGACGTTCTGCGCTTCGACGGTGATTGAACAAAGCGCGCACAAAGCGAGCGAGAGACAGAATAGATTCAGGTGCTTCATTGTCATTTAGCCTCAGCGCCAAACAGTGGCGGTATCAAAGAATGGTGAGATAGGTGTCCTGTTCAGTGAGCGGCAACAAACGCAACGACTGGCTGCTCAAGTCCGGCTCAATGCCCATCGCCTCCAATGGAATCACGCCGAGCAGCGGTCGTTTGCCGCCAGGTAATTCCAAACACTCGAAAGTTCCTTCGCGCCCGAGCAGAGAGACGCTGGCATCACGAAAAATACGCGATTCAGCCACGCCGGTTGCGGTTTCGACCGGAACCTGGCGAAGAGGCATCAGACCAAGTTGGGTAATAACCTCGCTTGGCAGGCAAAGCGTCGTCGCCCCGGTATCAACCAACACATCCGAGAGCGTTACGGAACGCACTTTTTCTAACGGGATCAAGCCGGTTTCCGCATTAGCCTGGTCAATTCGATTGGTGACAGTGATCGTCGTATAGATCTTCCCCATTTCCATTGCTACTCCTTAACGGGATGGGTTGCTCGTTCCTACTGGTCCGGGATGAGGGATGAAAAGCGATTTCTCATCCCTCATCCCGGATATTTTACCCTGTTACGACTTCCTGTTTCTTGTCGTCGAACGTGACGCGCTTGCCGGTCTGGATCGCGGCAATCGTCATGCAAAGCGCGACCGAATGGTTGTACGCCGCGTGAATGTCCGCATTCGTCTTCTGGTTGCGATCACGCACGCACTGCATCCAATTCTTCATATGCGCCAGCGTTTGTTTGTCGGCGCCGGTGTTGGCCGCCGTTTCGATGCCGCCCTCGTCCGAGAGCGTGAACGGTTCGAGCAGGTTGGCCTTCAGCCCCATCGCTCTCGCGTGGTTCGCCTTCAGCCCGCCCTCGGGCGTGACCTTGTTGGTGTCGAGGTTGAGCGTGCCGGCGTTGGAGTAGTAAATCTCCTTGATGTCGCCAGCCTCGTTGGTCATGCGCGAAGCGTAGAGCACCTGGAACGCTTTGCCGGTCTTCGGATTGTGATAATCGAAGACCGCGGTCATCGTGTCCCAGTTCTGCCGCCCGTCTTTCCAGAGGTAGATGTCGCCGTTGGCCACGACGCTGCGTGGATGCGGGATGCCGGTGAACCAGTGCACGGTGTCAATCTGGTGAACCATCCATTGATCCGGGATGCCCGACGAGAACGGCCAGAAGAGGCGGAACTCAAGATATTTGCGCGCGTCGAACGGAATCTTCGGGTCGCGGTTGATCAGGTAACGTTTCCAGTCGGTGTCCTCCTGCTTGAGCAACGGGACGACGTTCGGACGACGCCAGCGGCCCGGCTGGTTGACGTTCCAGGTCATCTCGGCCATCACGATGTCGCCGAACTTGCCGGATTCCAGATACTCTTTGGCGCGCATATAGCTCTGAGTGGAACGTCGCTGCGTGCCGACCTGGAAGACCTGCTTCGACCCGCCGATCACTTTCAGCGCCTCGCGCGCGTCGGACATGATGTTGGCGAACGGTTTCTCGGCGTAAACATCCTTGCCCGCGCGGACGGCCTCGATGGCGTGATAGGCGTGTTGGAAATCGGCCGTGCCGACGATCACCGCGTCTACGTCCTTGCGGTCGTAAAGCTCGTCGGTGTTGCGCACTCCGACGGGTTCCTTGACGCTGTAATCCTTGGCGATTTTACCGGGAACTTCCTCACGGCGCTTTTTCCAGATGTCGCAAACGGCGACCAGTTCGAAGTTCAGGTCGTTGGCGTATGTTTGAAACGCCGGGACGAGCGAACTCATCGTACGGTCGCTGGCGCCGACGATGGCTACGCGGACGCGGCCATTGGCGTCGCGCACGCGGTTATAGCTGTAAGCCGGCATGCTCGTCGCCGCCAGCCCGGCTGCCGCTACCGATGTAGTTTTGATGAAATCTCTGCGTGTGGTCTTGCTCATAAGGTCTCCTCTGTTCATTTCAAGTATTTGTCGAACCACTCCCAGACCGCCGGGTAATTTTTTTCAATCCCCAGCCAGAATGTATGCGGCCCGCCGGGTTGAACGACCAGTTGGACCGGCCGCTTCATTTCTTCGTATTTTGCTTTCAGAACCTGCGATTGTTGTATCGGCACTGTTTTGTCGGCGTCACCGTGAATCAACAGCAGTGGCGGCGCGTTCTGCGTGACAAAATTGATCGGAGAGATTGATTTCAATTGCGATTCCAGGTCAATCACTTTGCCGAACATCTCCTGGAAGATCGTCGGACGCAGCTTCTCGGCGTTCTTGTATCCGGCCTCGCCGCCGAAATTGGTCAGATCGGTCGGCGGGAACCAGGCGACGATGGCCTGCACGCGGCTGCTCACCCGCTCGACCGGGTCTTTCGCGTCCGCCTTGCCATCATCGGCGGTCAGCGCCGCCATCAACGACAGATGCCCGCCGGATGACGCTCCCGAAATCCCAAGGCGATTGGGATCAATGCCGTAATCTTTCGCGTGCAGCCGGATGAATCTGACCGCGCGGCGAATGTCATTGGGCATTTCCGAGACGAAATATCGCGGACTGCTGCCGTGACGCACCAGAAACAGCGTGTATCCGCCGTTGAGCAAGCCCTGCGCCCAATGCTGCTTGCGCTGCCTCTCCTCATCTTCGCGAACCGTGTTTTTGCGCGATTTCCAACTGCCGCTGACAATGAATATGACGCCAATGTTTTTGGGTTTGGTTTCAGGAATCAGCACATCCAGCGTCAAACCCATCCCGTCCTTCTGGCCGTATACAACGTCCTCGATTGAGCGATATTTGACCGATTCCCATTTAAGGTCCTGCGCCCGCGCCAGATCGCAAAGACAAAACGACAACAGGAGAAACAAAACTGCCTTTATTCTCTTCATCCTCACCCCTTCAATATTCCTTCAAGCGCGAATCACAACCACCTTGCGACCTGACGGTGTGGCAGCCTGTTCGACGCTCGTGCGTTCGCTGATGTCGGGCAGACCGGACCGTTGGTCGAAAATCACCAACCAGCCGGTCGCCAGCCCCAAGCCACCGAGGTAGCCATCCAACTGCTCAAGCCCGCGCCCGAGCGGATCCTGGCGTCCATCGCGCCAGACTTTGAGTTCGATCCCCATTCGCACATTGCCATAGCGCAAGTACAAATCCATCCGATCGCTGCCGATGGCGTACTCGCGTTCGAGCGTTCCGCCACCGTTCACCACCTTTTGCAGAAAAGCCATCATCACCAAATGCGGGGCGATCTCGTGATACGGCGCGCTCTTGAGCAGCGGCTGGCCGTGTTGCCGCCAGAAATCGAGAAACGCATCAAGCAACCTGTCGGGCTCGAGTGTGCCGTCGGCGTTCAGCCACGTCGGGCTAATCTGCGGAACTGAGTCCAGCGCTCCGCTGGCGAGCGCGCGCGGGATCACTTCGCGGTAGATCGGGTTAGCGACCTGCAAACTGCCGCCGTTGACGCGCCGCACCAGGCCCAGGTCAATGACGTACTCCCGGTCATCCTCCGGCATATTACCCAACGCGCCGCCAGCCAGAATCGGTTCAATCACGCGGCGGACACGCTCTTCGGTTAGCTTGTGCGTCAACTGCCCCAAATGCACTGGACGACGCGCGATGACCAATTCTTTGGCCTGCTCGATGTGTTCGACGGCGATGGATTGATTCGCCTCCAGCCCGATGTCTTCGACCGCCGCTTTCGCCAGCGCATTGACTAGCCAGGGTTGCCCTTGCGTCAACGCAAAGACGTGCTGCAAGGCGGCAGGTTCAAACACCTGTCCGGTTTCGGCGGTATGTTGTTGCAGCAAGGTTGCCACTTCGCTCTCGGTAAACTCGCGCAACCTCAGCGAACGCGCGGCGATGTTGAACGGGCTTGGCGTGCCCAGGCGCAGACTGCCGCCGGACATCACTTTATAATCGAGTATGTCGCGCAAACCGACGACTGCCAATGAAGCTGGAAAACCGTCAGGCCGCCGATCATAACCTGAGCGCAACTGTCGCAAGATTGAAAGCAATACATCGTCTTCCAGCGCATCAATTTCATCGAGGAAAACCACCAGTGGGCGTGGCGAGTGACGCGCCCAACTTTGCAATGCCGTGCCGATGCGTTGTCCGGCTTCAGCGGTCGGCCACGGAGGCGGCCATAATTCAGCAGGCAATTGATGCTCAATCGCTCCGCGCCAATCGCCCAGCATCGCCAGTTCAGCCGCATTGAGATCAGCGCCCAACCCGCGCCCGACTTCCATCGAAACTTTCGCCGCTGTGTATTTACCCGAAGCGGTCAATTCACGCGCCAATTGCGTGATGGCCGTGGTCTTACCGACCTGGCGCGGCGCGTGCAGCACGAAATAACTCTGCTGCTCGATCAACCGCATTACATTGTCGGCCCGCAACCGTTCCGACGCAGGCAGCATGTAATGCAACTCTGGTCGGCACGGCCCGGCTATGTTGAAAAACCGCATATCGTTAGTGGTCAGCAGCCGGTGGTTAGCGGCCGGTGACCAGCCAAGCTGACCACCGGCCACTGACCACCGTCTAGAAGATCAGCTTCAACCCGATCTGCACGTTGCGCGGCAGATTGTTCTGACTCGTCACCCTGCCGAAATTCGCGTTGTTCGGCGTGAGGTTCGGGTCGTTGAAGACGGGCCGGTTGAACGCGTTCAGGAATTCGCCGCGCAATTGCAGCTTGAGCCGCTCGGTGAACGAGATGTTCTTGCTCACTGACAGATCCCACAGGTTCAGTCCTGATCCCCTGAAGCCTGCCCAGCGCGACGGCTGCAAGCGAATGTTGTTGCCCAACTGGATGCGCGGATCGGCGCGTTGCTTGGCCGGATCGTCCACTCCGTTCGTTTGCACTGCGGCATCGTGGAAGTAAAAGCCGCTCGTGTCAAACGCCGGCGTGTCCGCCGACTTATTGTTGATCTTGGTCTTCAGCTTGGTGATGTCGCCGTTGTAGTAGACGTTGCCGAGCGTCAGCGTCGGGCGGCCGTTCTGCCAGTTCCAGATGCCCTGCACCTGCCAACCGCCCGCGATTACGTCGAGCGCCGAATGCCAGTCGCGGCCAAACTTGCGTCCGCGACCGAACGGCAGTTCCCAGATGCCGCTTACAACCAGCCGATGCGGGATGTCGGCGTCGGCGAAACGCCGCTCGAATTCCGTATCCGTCTCGTTGAGCAACGAGGCCTTTTCGAGGAACTTCGACCACGTATAGGCGACCAGCATCGTATAACCGCGACTGAAGCGCTTCTCGGCGCGCAGTTGGCCGCCGTGATAATCGCTCTCCGCGTCGTTGCGAATGCCCGTCACGCCGGTGAACTGCGGGAACGGCCGGAGCAACTGCTGCCGCTGCACCGTCGCGCCGTTCAGTCCGGTGCCGGGAATCAGGTTGCGGAGGGGATTGGTCACGGTGGCGCTGAGCAGGTTGATCGTGTTGATCATGCTCTGATCGCGGAACGTGCTGGTGGACAGAAACTGGCGCGGGATGCCGTTAATGCTGACAGCCAACACGCCGTCGTAGCCGTGATTGCCAACGTATTGCAGCTCCAGCAGCCAGTTGCCCGGCAACTCGCGCTGCACGCCGAACGACCAGCGCTGCGCCTGTGTGTTATTGATGTCCAGCGGAGTGAACGAAATTCCCTGACCGAGGAAGGTCGCCAAGCCATTGTTCGCGCCCGCAGGCGATAGGACGCCGCTGGGGAACGGATTGGCCAGATTGGCCTGGAACGTCAACCCGTTGTCCACACTCGGCACAATCGGCGTGCTCTGCGAGAAGCCAGGCTGGTTGGCGCCGGCCACGACGAACGGCACAGTGAAGACGCCCCAGCCGCCGCGCAGCACGGTCTTGTCATTCAGCTTGTAGGCCAAGCCGAGGCGCGGCTGGATGTTGTTCTTGTCGGGATTCCAGAAACCGCGCCCGTTGTCGCCAGCAAAGAGCAGACCGCCTTTGACCTGGAAGCTGCTCGCCGGCAATTCGGGAATCGGGCTGGCCGCGTATGCCGCTTTCGCCGCCGCTTCAATGGGGCTGGCCGCCGTCGCGTCGAAGCCGCGCGTGTTGCGGTTGTACCGCTCATCGGTCGCGCCCTCGTACTCGTAGCGCAGACCGAGGTTGAGCGTCAGATTGCTCGACACCTTCCAGTCGTCGTGGACGAACATGCCGTTGTAGAGCGTCTGGTTCGAGCGCGAGGCGTTGCGCTCGATCGTGCCGCCCGTCGGCAGACCGAGCATAAAGGAAGCGAGCGATTGGCCGACAGCCGCGCTGGTTGAGTTGTCCAGCGGCCCGCGCGTGAAGTTCTGGGCGAAATCATAGCGGCCCGCCGCGTGACCCGCGCCGTAGGCGTTTTCACGATACGATCGGAAATCGTAGCCGAAGCGGAACGAATGCCGCCCCGCGATCTTCGTCAGCGTTGATTGCGCGGTGTAGATGTTGAACGTCGAGCCGCCGCCGACCGTGTCGCCGAGCACGGAATAGCCGGTGATCTCGAAGCGCGGGAAATACTTTTCAGGGCCGAACAACGCCACCACCTGCGACGGGAAGCCCAGGCTGGCCGGCTCGAAGATGTCCTGATGCTGGCGGATGCTCGGCTCGTTGAAGCGCGAGAAGCCGGCGCGTGAATTCAACACGACGGTCGGCGAGAAGTTGTAGACGTGATCGAACGCCCCGCCATTGTTGATGCGGAAAAGGAAGTTGCCCGTCGGGCGAATGCTGTTGACCACGTCCGTCCAGTTGCCGCGCGCCTCGCGCCGGTTGTTGTGCGTGTAGCGGACGAAGAATCGCTGCTTCTCGCTGAGCGTCTGGTCGAAGCGGTAGGACTCGGAATGGAAAACATCTGTACGCGCGTTGCCGGGGAGAAAATTGTTTTGCCCCGTCGCCGTGCCCGGCTGGTTCGGTTGCGGGTAAAACGACAGGTAATTCTTGGCAATCGCGCTGATCCGGTTCGCCGGGATGATGTTGCCGGGGAACGGGTCGCGTTGGACTCGACCGCCCGCCGCCGCGCGCGCCGTCGCCGGATCGTAGATCACGATGCTCGGCAGTAACTCGGAGAAATCGCCGTTGCGCATCTTGAGCGTCGGCACGGTGAACAGGCCCGGCTCCGGGAAGACGTCCGGCAGGTTTTCGTAAGCGAAGAAGAAGAAGCTGCGGTCGCGCCCATCATATCCGAACCGGCCAAAGATTTTCTTCGGAAGCCAGACGGGCCCCCCGATCGTCCCGCCGTAACGGTTGTAGCGCAGCGGGTCGCGGTCCGCCTTGCCGTCACGGTCGCGGTCGCGCGCCGGGTTGGCCGACAGGTTCGTGCTGTTGAGGAAGAAGTCGTTGGCCGAAAGCACGTCGTTGCGCACGTACTCGTAAAGCGTGCCGTGAAAACTGTTCGTCCCGCTCTTGAGCGTCACGTTGACGGTGGCGCCGGCGGTGTGCGATTGCTGGCCGTCGTAGCTGGCCGTCTCGACCTTGAACTCCTGCACGGCGTCGGCTGGCGGGACAAAAGCGACGCGCCCGATGCCGCCGCCGCTGGCCATATTCGGCACGCCGTCGAGCGTGAATTCGTTACGCCCTGGCGCGCCATCGGCCACGATCCCCGAAGTGCCCGCGTTGTCGAACGGACGCGAGAATTTCAGGTCGCCGACGTAAGAGATGCCCGCCGCCAGGCGCGAGAGCACAAACGGATTGCCGTCCGAGAGCGGCAACTCTGAAATGCGCCGCTGGTCAATCACCTGTCCGGCGGAAGCCGAAGCGGTTTCGAGGATCGGCGCTTCAGCAGTGACGTTGACCGTCTCGGTCACTTCGCCGACCTGGAGCTGCACGTCGAATGCGAGTTTGTCGCCGACGCGGACTTCGATGTTCTGCCGGGTGGTTTTCTTGAACCCCTTCGCTTCGACCATGACGTGGTACGCGCCCGGGGTCAAATAGAGCGCGGTGTAAACGCCGTCCTCGTTCGTGGTGGTCGCGGTTGAAGTGTTGGTCGCGGCGTTGGTGACGGTGACGCTCGCATTGGCCACGGCCGCGCCGCTGTTGTCGGTGACACGGCCCGTGATCGAGCCGCGAAATTCCTGGGCGAATGCGCTGACGATGGAGCAAGCGACAAACCCAGCCACGATGAGGCTGATTCGGATATGCTTTAAGGGAACCATAGGGATTTTCCTCCGAGACGATGCTCAATACCGGTTGATAGCAAAATATTCGGCCAGCCGCCGGCTCCGGGACTGCGCCCGCCGCCGCGTGGGGCCAGAGGCCGACCTTGCTGCTTTTCCATCCCAGTTCGCGCTGCTTTGGCGATCAATGGTGAAGTAATTTGTTCTTGGTGGAAGTCGCGCCAGCCTGATTGGCTGGCAGGCGGGATTATATGCCGTCACGCGGCACCTGTCAGTAGCAATTGACGATTTGGCGAAACTGTTTTTGCCGATGTCGGTAACGGCCTGACTGAGCGCAGATGCTGATTTTTGGCCGTTACCTCTCCATAAATCTATTTCCGGAAAACCTAAAACGTAGCTTTGCCCCCAACAGGTCTGACCGTGACGATGGACCTCACGGTAACTGGCTGACCGTTGATCAGGAACGGGCGGAACCGCCATTGTTTCAAGACCTGAGCCACGGCGCGTCCTAACGCTTCGTCTCCGGTCTTGCGCTCAGCCTCTGTCACCACACCACTCTGATTCACAGTGATCATTACGGTAGCGAAGCCGTTGCTATTTTGCGCAGAGGGATAGTCTACGGTGACTGGCGCGATAGCGTAAGTCCTCAAAACTTTCCATGGCACGGCCTGATCCCCGCCAATTTTTGCCGAGGGATCTACTGCCTCCGGATCGAGAGGCGGTGTTTTGCCCTTGAAGATACCAACTAGCATTGCCTGATTGATTGCCATTTGCTCGGACGTGCTAATTCCCCCCTTGCCACCTTCAATCATCTCGTTGCCCCTGGCGATCAACCCTTTCGCGACGGGGCCATTGCGGAGCGATTTGCCGGCAACCGAAAGCGATATCCCAGTGGTTGACGGCAGCGTAAGATGAACGACCACTCGCTTGTCCGGCGACCAATTGCCATCAACGAGCAATCGTTGATTATTGAAGACCATGTGGTTGTCAGGAAGAGGGGCTATGCTGTCCGGCATGGCTAAGTTTGCGCCAGGACTGTAGTGTATGGCCCAAGCCTTGACGATCATGTTCCCGGTAGTGTCACCAGGAGCCGCCGGGTTTAAAACCACGACTCCGGAATCTCCGATGTTGTTGATGACTACCGTGAGCAAATCTCCCGCTCTCAGGTTATAGGTTTTCTTGGTGTCAAAATCGAAATTTAGGGTAACTCGGCGATTTGGCTGCGCCTGGCCGCACAGCGGCATCGCTGTTAACGCCATGAGTAGCGTGATTATTGAGAACGCATTTCTCTTCATTGTAACAACCTCCTGTCATGGACAAAGACCTAAGTCGACGCTTATTTCACCTGGACAAATTAAGATAGTCACAGTGCAGCAATTACCATTACAGTCACAACCTGTGGTCATGGTAACGGCACAATTTCCGTCCATAAATGAGTCGATGAATATTGAGCCGTAACAGTCTCCTTGAACATTGCAAACGCCTACTTCTGTCTTCGCCGAACTGAGCCTAGTCGAACCGTCCATGGTACCAGCGCGAGCCGTAACGGGAATGAACAGCAAGGATAGCACCAAGGCATTGGCCCTGATGATTTTGGGGAAATTACTCAACTCCATAGGACTCCTCCCAGAATAGTAACCGCTAGTGAAAGCAGATTTTGACCAAACCTCAAATTGCGCCTCCAAATATAGAGATACATCACAAAAGAAAATCTGACCTCTTGCTGGAAATTTTTCCAAATTTTTCACTTCCCCCGCCCTGACAAATCCGCCTCCTCCTCTTCAAGAAGCTTTCGGAGTTTCGCGATTATTTTGCGTCTGAGGCTGGAAACTGAATTCGGCTTGATTCCCATCCGCTTTGCGATCTCCTTGTCATCCAAGTCATCTCGGCACGACAAGTCGTACAACTCGCGCTGGCGCGGTGTCAACTTTGGCAAGACCGCCTTCAATCTCTCCTCCTGCCTCTGCTTCTGCTCTTTGGAAATGATCCGATCTTCCGGCGTGGCCTTGCTGAAGAAAGCGTCAGGCGAAAATCTCTCCAGGCTCACCTTTCGTCTTTGCTGTCGCACGTACTGGCTGACGAGGTTGTTCACGACCTTTTGCAACCAGGTCTTCAGCGAAGCCTGATGTTTGAATGAGCGCAAAGCGGCATAGTCGTCTTCAAGCAACTTGACTCTCACCTGCTGGGCCAAACCATCAAGCTCCAGCTTGTTCGGTTTATACCTGTACCTGTGAAAGGCCTTGCGCACAGCGTCCGGAATCATCGGCAATGATTCGGAGAATAGTTGTTGAAGCTCCTGATCGCCACTTCCTTTTGAATCGTCGAAAGACATGACTGAAACCTCCATTCATTCAAAGCGGGGCCTTGCCAGGCGTCCCGCCGGGCCGAAATTCAGAGATTCACTTTTACGACGCCGACGATCCGGCGCGCCCCTGCAGCGCGGGGCTTCGCGCCCTGCGATCAAAGCGCGGCACGAGGTTTGCCGGGGGGGGGGGCAAAATTGATCATTGCTCTATCCTTTCAATTCAATTCAATTCTCGATGCAAGATTTGGCTGTTGTGGAGGAGATGCTGGTATGACCTGCCAGCGGCGGGATTATATGTTCTCGCGCAGGAATTGTCAGTCCGATTGTTGACAAACTTACAACAGGTTTAAAGAATGTCCGTGTGAACACAATTCTACTGATCCTAGCGATCGTCGGTTTTATTAGCTTGCTTGCCGCAGTCGTCGCCGGGGCGTGGCTCAACCAGAGGGCTGTTGAGCGGCAAATTGATTCCTTGCGGAGCGAGTTCGGCTCGTTCAGGCAAGAGATCAAGGCTGAGTTGCGGGCGGAGATTTCGCCCTTGCGCGTAGAGATGCATGCGCTAAATGAAAAAGTTGACCGAATTGATCGAATCTTCCAGCAGCTTTACAGGCCGGTCGTATCGGAGAAGGGTGATTGAGGCGCCAGAGCCGAATCTCAGCTATTTCTTCGCCAACACAACCGGCGTCTGTTCCACCGCGCGGATGCGCTCGAAGAAGCTGCGCACCGACGAATATTGCTCGACAGGGATCGTCGCCGATTTCAACACTAGCGAGCGCCGGAAAATCAGGTAACCATCTTTCACTTCGCTCTTCGCCGCGTAATTGCCGAAAGGCTGGTTCAATTCCGCCGCATCGGGCAATTCGTCAACGTCGAAGCCGGCGGGCAATTTGATCTTGACCGTTTCGTCGTAAGCTTCCGGTTCGAGCACGACCGGATGTTTGCGTTTGGCTTCGGTCAGGAAGACCGACGAGCGGCGGGAGACGATGGCTGGTTTGAAGACCATCAGCTTGCCGCGCATCAATTGCGCGTAGTTCGGCGATTTGAATTCCACGTCGAGCGCGAATTTGCCGGCGTGCGCCTCATCGTTCGGTTCGACCTTCGACAGGTTGGCGCTCGGCACGGTCTGCGCGATCCAACGCTCGATGGTCTTGACGTATTGCGGACGGGCGAAGCGTTTGAAGATCCGCCGCTCTTTGACCGCAGCCTGCCCCAACGAGCGTTCGCGCAACGTGGCGGCCAGCGATCCTTCGGCGCTTAACTCGATTTCGACCATGCGCTCCATCCGATTGGCTTCGGGCGGCGTGACCGGCATCTTCATCAGATCGCCGGCTTCGCCCGCCACGACCAGCGCGTAGCTTCCCTGCTCGTGATCGGGCAGGTCGCCGACCGGCGTGTCATCATCCGTCGGATCGAAGATCAACAAACGACCCAGGCTGGGGTGTTTGATGACGGTCGCCGACTGCGTCTCGTCGCTCACCTTGACCGCGATGATGCAATGGTTGAACTGCTGCGGCGACGGCCACTCCTGGCGAACGTAAGTCGGGTCGCCGGAAAAGATCACCACCGGGTACGCTTCGATCTTGAGCGATTTCAGCAATGCGCGCATCAGGTTCGCCTTGTCTTTGCAATCGCCGTAGTTTTTGTTGAACACGTCGAGCGCCGAGTGCGGGCGATAACCGCCACCGCGTCCCAGACCGATTTGAATCGAAATGTAGTTCACCGACTGCGCATAGCGGCCGATGGCTTGAATCTTCTCGTATTCGGTCTTGGCGTTCGCGGTCAGTTCAGCGGCTTTGGCGTTCATCGCGTCGTTCGACGCGGTTTGCGGATCGCTCAATTCGCTCAGGTAACGCGACACATCCTTCCAATCTTTGAATGCGCGCAGCATCGTCTGTTTGTTCTCCGGCGGATGGATGCTGATGGCGATCCGCGGCGCGAGGTTGGTCAGTTCGGGACGCGCCGGTTCGTCTTCGATGAAAGGCAGATTGCGCATCTCCCACGTGTAGGTCGAGCCATTGACCGTCGGCTCGATCTTCGCGTGGTTGAACGTCACGCTTTCGGCGCGCCAGCCCTGCGGCATCGCCACGGTGATGCGCGAAAGCAGCGCCGGAATGTCGTGCTGGAAATACCACTTGAACTGCGAGAAGACCGATCTCTCTTCCGAAACGATCTCGTAACCGAAAACGCATCCGGCGTCGGCGTCGGCGCCCGCCGCAATGAGCTTCATCCGCGCGTCGTTGTAAACGTCGTTTTCGACCAGCGCGAGGTCCATCGTCTCCTTCTTGCCGTAGCTCTTGATTTCGCCGCTCGGACGGATCAGCCAAGCGCGCATCTCCTTCACCTTTTCGGAATCAGTGCTGTAAGTGGCGCGGGCGACGGCCTCGCCCCGGCCTTCGCGCGAGAGCAGGCGGACGGCGAAATAATCAACCGTCTTGATCCGGCCGTCTTCTTCAACGGTCTTGCGCGATTCGTCGTGCAGCACGACGGCGTGGACTTCTTTGCCATACGCCGGGACGCTCGCTGCGGCGGCCTGTCTTAACCAGGCGGGAGCTTCATCGCCTTTGGCGGAAACGATCGAATTCAGCAAAAACGCCGCGAGAACGCAGACAAGCAATTTCTTCAACATAAATCCCTCCGGACGAATAATGGGCGGCGGGCGGAAACGTTTCCCGGCTTTCCGCCCGCCACTTCCCGCTGCTATTGTTTCGCCGCCGCCGCCGCGTCCTGTTTAAACGTCAGCGTGTGGTTGTCGCGTTGATGCATCACGTCGAAGGCCTCCTTCAGATTCGGATAAGTGGTCTTCGGGAAAATCAATCCCAGAAATCGGAAGTCGCGCTGGTAAACAAGCTTCCGTTGGTCTTTGGTAAGGGCCAAGTTGATCTTGTAGTGGCCCAGTTCACCAAAATTTATATCGCCCGGCGATTCGGCGTTGTCGAGCGCGAAACCGGCGGGTAGTTCGACCTCCACCCGGTCGCTCTCCGTCCAGGGATAGTGGAAGTAGATGTCGTGCTGGCGCGCGCTGGTCGGGAACATCTGTCCAATGCTCTTCTGGAAAAACGCGGGTTGCAGGAAAAGACGTTTGCCCGTGCGCTCAGCGTATCCGGGCACGCGGACTTTGTAAGAGTAGACGAATGGTTTGACCGGGTCGTTCGCGCTCTCGATCTTGATGTCGGCAACTTCAGCCGCGCCGAGACGCTCTTTGATGGCGTTGCGCAGCTTCGCCTCGCGCTGTTCCGGCGTCTCTTCGTCGTAACTCTCTTTCATCGTGACCGCGAAGTGGCCGGTGTATTCGACCCTGACCTCGCCTTCGAGCGTGCCATCTTCGCCCAGCCGCAGCTTGGCCTCGCGCTTCGTCAGCGATTTTTCCGCCGGCGCCAGAGGCGTTTGGACGAACGCCGGCTCTTTGCCGTCGCAGATCAACGCCTGGACACCTTCTTCCTGCCAGCGCAGCATCCCGAATGGAACGTAAGTGCTGGCCGGGTCGAAGAATTGCCACTTGTCTCCGACTTTAACGGCGATGTTGTAGGCGCGCATGAAGTAATCGTCAGTGAAGTTCGGATCGAAGAAGCGGGTGCTGCGGTCGCTCAGTTTGGCGTAACGAGCCTCGAATCCGGTGGCCGTCGCCAGCGCCGCGAACAGGAAGTTGATGTCCGTGCCCGTGCCGTAACCGCGTTTGAGCGTGTCGGCGGGAGATCGGTTGTCTTTCAATTTCTGAAGCTGATCGGAGGTCAACCCCGACGCGTCGTCGTTGACGTTTTTGATCTTCGTGCGGCAGAAATCGAAGAGCCGTTCGAGCTTCTGCTCCGGCGCGGTCGCGTCGCCGATGGCTGCGGCGGCGGCCTTGCGGATGTCGTCGTTGACCTTCATCTCGCCTTTGTAGATTTCGTGAAGCTGTTTGCCGAGGTCTTTCCAGTACGTCATCGGGTCCTTCTTCGCGTCGGGCGAGTAATAGACCAGCATCCACGCGCGCACCTGATCGGCGGGCGGCATGCGCGGCTCTTCGCGGAACGCTGGCACATTGGCCATCTCGGTGCGGTAGTATCCATCCTTGTCTTTCACGAACCCGGCGACGTTGCCCGAAAAGGTGATCGTCTTCAACGGGTGGAGCGCGTAAGGATACGGCTTCAGGTAATAGCGAACGAGTTGGACGGGGATTTCGCGCTGAAATTGAAGCCGCAGGTAATTGGCCCCGCCATTGATGACCTCGCGCCAGCGGTATTCGATGATCGCGCCGGGTTCGACTCCGGGCATGGCGAATGATTTGGCTTTCAATTTCAGCCCGCCGAATTTGATGATCTCGCGGTCAAAGACGGCGTCTTTCTTGAGTTCGATGATCGAACCATCGGGCTTGATTGTGCGCCCGGAGATGTCTTTGACGCCGGTTCCGCTGAAATACGGAATGTCTATCTTGCTCTGCGACTCTTTGCCGCGGTCGCTGAAGATTTTGATGCGGATGAGGTGAATATACTCGAAGTTCTCGATCGAAGCGTCGTTGACGTAAACCTCCCACAACAACGCCTCGGCGTCGGCGTCTTTCTCGACGACCGGGGCTTTGAGCGCGAGGTGCGCCGGATCAATCGGCTTCCAGGCTTGAGCTTGCGCGGCCCCGAAGCCCAGGGTCAGGCAAACGAGAGTGATAGAAGTAAGGGCAAACAAGCGACGGAATTTCATGGTGGTTTCCTCCTCGTGAATTCACGGATAAGGCTGATCTGGAAATGCGCGGATCGGAGATTGAATTAGAACCCGATCTTAAGGCCGCTTGAGATGCGTCAGCGATGGCAATTTGTTGCCCGGAGGTTTTGAAGCCGCTCTAAAACCGTTCTGAGCAGCGCGCATTTTGCCTGCCGCTCTCTTTCCTAATCCGGCGAACAACCTGTCTGGCTAAAATGTTGACTTGGCCGATGGCTTAGTGGTCTAATGCCCGCCTTGAAGCAGCGGGCTACATCTATTTGCCCCGTTAATCGTTCGTTCTAACGTCCTTATCGCATTCGCTCCCGCTCTTCATTTCCTCAATTCCCGACCACCGAATTGCCCCCCGACAATCCCCGGACAATACGGAGAACGAAGATCGCTCATTGATTTATCAGCGCGGCGACGACTGCGCCCAAATCGCCGTAATTATCCCCCACAGGAGCAGTTTCAAGATGAACAATTTCAGGTTCACGAACTACGGATCACCCTCACCCTTAAGACCCTTAAGACGACGATACCTGATTGCGACCATAGCTCTGATTCTTGCAGCTTCAGGTTTGACCCTGCGGGGCAAAACCGCTGCGCATTCTTCCATTCCAAATGCAGTGACCGAAACGACGATTTCGACCATCGCTGGCGGCGGTTTCGGCTCGAACGTTGGAGCTCGGCATGCGCCGATGGTCTTGCCGACCGGCGTCGCGTTGGATCCGCGCGGGCGCGGTTTTTATGTGATTGACGAGGTCAACGGATCGAGCCTCGTGCGTTTCGTCAACACCACAGCCAACCCGGTCATCCTGGCCGGCGTAACGATCCTGCCGAACAATATCAACCTCATCGCGGGCGGAAACGGGCAGACCACCGACGGCATCCCGCCGCGCGACGCCGACCTGGCCGAGATTAAGGGCTTCGTCGTTGATCCCTCCGGCGACCTTCTTTATCTTGATATTCCGGCTTACTCGGCGATCCGGGTGATCAACGTCGGAACGCAGGCGGTCAGCGCTTATGGCAAAACCATCGCTCCGGCGACAATCAATACCATTGCGATGCCCGGCTTCGCTGATTTTCGCGGCCTGGCGATCCATCCCGCGACTCGGGAGCTTTACTTCACCAGCGGCCGGCTGGTTTTCAGACTCGACAGTTCGGGCAATCCTGTGGCGGTGGCGGGCGGCGGCCCCCAAGGGGGAGGCAACGGCGATGGAGGCCCCGCGAACAGAGCCAGATTGACCACGCCAGTGGGAGTCGGGTTCGACCACAACAACAACCTGCTGATCGCCGACGGCGGAGACGCGCGCGATATTCCGGGCAGCCTTCGCCGGGTCGACGCCAGCGGCATCATCTCTTCGCTGGCGACTGGGCTGGAGTATCCGGTCGGCCTCACGACGGGGGCGAACGGCGTCGCTTACGTTGCGCTCGGCAACGCTCAGCAAGTCATCTCCGTCACCCCAGCGGGAGTCAAGACCGTCATCGCGGGCGACCAGAGCGCGCGGCTCTGCGATACAGGCCTCAATCCGACCTGCGGCGACGGCGGCCCGGCGACCCAGGCGAACCTGAGCATTCCCGACAGCGCCACGAACAAGGCGCTGATTCTGGCCGTTGACGCCAGAGGGCTTTACCTGCCCGATTTCCGCTACAAGCGCACGCGCTACGTCAACCTGAGCAATGCGTTTGTGACCATCGCGGAAACGACGGTTGAGCCGCATACCATCAACACCATCGTCGGCAACGGATTGACTCCGCCTTACGACGGCACGCCCGCGCCCAGCGCCGAACTCTTCGTCCCGACCGGAGTCGCCGTTGACACGCTCGGCAACCTGTTCATCTCGGACACGGGCAACAACCGTCTGCGGTACGTCAATCGCACGTCCACGCCGTTCACGCTTTTTGTGACGACGCCTTTCGCGACCACCATCCAACCGGGAGAGATTATCACGCTCAACCGGGACGTCGGCGACGCTCAATCAGACGACCGCATCACGACGGCGACGTTTTTAACGCCGCAGGGACTGGCGGTGACAGGAACCGGCGTGCTGGTCGTTGATTCGCAGGCGGGCGCGTTGATCAAAATTCCACCGACGGTGATCACGGGCCGCCGCAGCGGGGTGATCCGATTCCTCAACACATCAAACTCTGAGGTGACGATGTTCCCGCAGGGAGGCGAGGCGAAGGTCGTCATCCCGCCGGGGTATATCAAAGACATCGCGGGGGTTCGGGCTCCGGCCAATCCGCAAACGTTAGGCGACGGGATGCCTGCGAACAAAGTCGCGTTCTTCCCGACCGATATCGCCATTGATCGCGCCGGCAACCTCTACATCGCCGACCAGGGCAACCACCGTATCCGCCGGATTGACGGGCAAACCGGCGTCGTCAGCACCGTGTACGGCGACGGCAATTCGGCCACCCTCAACGGACCAACCGGCATCGCCTTCGACGGCGCTGAGCGTCTGCACATCGCCGATACGCGCAACAATCGGATCATCCGCCAGAACACGACTGGCGCCGCCGCTTTCAGCATCATCGCCGACGGCACGCAAAACCTTCGCCGCCCGCGTGATCTGACCGTGGATAGCGCCGGCAAAATCTTCATCACCAACGCGCAAACGCATCAGGTGCTGGACCTGGAAGCGCCCGGCAACGAACTGGGCCAGGTGAGCGTTGTCGCCGGAACTGGCGCAGCGGGTTTTTCTGGCGACGATGGCCAGGGCACGCGGGCGCGCCTGAGTCTGCCCAATCCTGGCACGGCAACCAACGACATCCAGGTCACCACCAACATCATTGCGCTCCCGAACAGCGATCTGATCTTCGCCGACACTGGCAACAACCGCATCCGCTACCTCAGGCACGGATCGAATACGCCACCCATCTCGACTGTCTCCGCCGCCAACTTCACCGGCGCGGAACTGGCGAGCGAATCAATCGTGGCCGCGTTCGGCAACAAGCTTGCGACGAGAGTCCAAACGGCTCTCTCAGTCCCGTTGCCGACAACGCTGGCCGGAACCATCGTCAAGATCAAAGACAGCGCGGGCATTGAACGCCTTGCGCCACTCTTCTTCGTCGCTCCGTCGCAGGTCAACCTCCAGGTTCCAATGGGAACGGCCAGCGGCGCAGCGACCATCACCATCACGAGCGGCGACGGCACGGTCTCGATCGGAACGATGAACATCACCACGGTCGCGCCCAGCCTGTTCACCGCCAACGCGACTGGGCACGGCATCGCGGCGGCGATCGCGGTGCGGGTGAAGAGTGATGGGACGCTTATTTATGAACCGGTGGCGCAATTCGACGCCAGCCAGAACAGATTCGTCCATGTCCCGATTGATTTGGGCGCAGCCAGCGATCAGGTTTTCCTGATCCTCTACGGAACCGGATTCCGTCATCGCAGTAGCCTCTCCGCTGTGAATGCGACTATTGGTGGGACGAACGCTGATGTGCTCTATGCAGGATTGGTGGATGGTTTCGTTGGGCTGGATCAATCGAACGTCCGCATCCCACGCACGTTGGCGGGCCGCGGCGTGGTGGATGTCTTGTTGACGATTGATGGCAAGCCCGCTAACGCAGTCACGGTGCAAGTCAAATAGTTTTGTGGGGCAAGATGCGGAGCATATGCCATATGTAATATGCGATATTTCATATTACATATGGCATATCGCCTCCCACTCATCAGTTGTTTAACTTCATTGCTTCACGAACTTGAGCGAGACGGAGTTAATGCAATACCGCAATCCTGTCGGCGGCGGCCCATCATCGAAAACGTGACCGAGATGCGAATCGCAGCGGCTGCACAACACCTCGATGCGACGCATACCGTGGCTGTTATCAGCTTCATCCGTGACGTTCTCTTTCGCAATCGGCTTATAGAAACTGGGCCAGCCCGTGCCGGAATCGAACTTGGTCTTCGAGCTGAACAGTTCCTGCCCGCAGCCGGCGCAAACGTAGATGCCTTTTCCGTGGTGATCCCAGAGTTCGCCCGTGAAAGCGCGCTCAGTTCCCTTCTTGCGCATCACGTAAAACTGGATCGGAGTGAGGTTCTTCTCCCACTCCTCTTCGGTCTTCACGACTTTCTCGATCGGTTTCGTTTCCATCTTCGTCTCAGCTTTTCCTTTCGTTTTCGATGATGGCTTGGATGTTTGAGCGAGGCCATATGCGGCCAAGACCAAACAGGCGGTCAAAACAAAGGTGGTTTTATTCATCTTCATTCCTCCTCAATTCCCTACTGGAAAAACCTCTTTCAAAGCGTTGATCAACGGCGCCGGCTCGCGGCGGATGTTGATGTGTTGTTCGATGTGCAGGAACAATCCGGTCGAGCCGGTCGCCTCGGCCGTACAGGCGTTCGTCGAGCCATTCGACAACCGCCCTTGCACGTTCGTCCCGCCGCACAATTGCGTCACGCCATCGGCGGCCAGATTACAACTACCGGCGCTCGCGCCGTTCGCCCTCAACGCCGCGCGCAACCGGTTGACCAGAGCCGACTCAGCCAAACTCCGCCGTGTGCCGTCGGACAACACCACGTCGGGCAAGCCATCAACCGCATTCCCGTGGATTGACATCGCCACGGGCGGCGCCCGCAGATTCAAAGTCGCCTGATGAGCGGCCTGAAAAAAGTTCTGCGTGAAATGGGCCGCGTCCGAAACCCGCGTCTGTTCGTTGCACGCGCTCGACCCCGCTGGCGAACAGGGCGACAACGCCGCATTCGCGCAACGATGTGTCCCGCTGATGAACAGAGCGCGAGCGCCGATCTCCTGAAAAATCTGCGCGGCCTGCTCCGGCGTGTTCAGATCGAATAGCGGGTGCGGAACTTCAAGCGCGATGTTACGACGCGGACGCAGGTTGAAAATGTAAGTTCCCAGACCTCGCCGGTTATTTTGTTTTTCGACGATCAGCAGATAGCTTTGGGCGAAATTACGATCGGCGAGCAGAAACGTCTCGTAATTGAGCGCGTCGAGCGCATTCGCCGGCCACCCGCCATTGAGCGCCGTGAAGATCGCGGCGGTGAAGGCTTCACGTTCGGCGGCGGAAGGCTGGACGAACCCTTCGGAACCTGAACGCGGCAATCGCTCTTTCACCTCAGCAATCAAGCCGCTGAGTGAGCCGTGCCCGATGGTTGGCAGTTTCGAGATGCGGCCTGGCGCAATTGGGTCCTGGGTTGACGCCAGCGGCGCAAAAACTATCGCCGACACCAACATCGCAGCCAACACACACCCGGACGAATGCAGTTTGTGATCCATCGCTTTTAGGACTTCGCGCCGCTCGCGGCCAAATGCTTTTCGTAAGCTTTGGTGTGGAGAATGTTTTTGATCTCGGCGACGATTGCCTCGATCTCCTCATCCGTGTTGAAGAAATGCGGACCGATGCGAATGCCTGCGCCGGGGCGATAATCAACCAGCGCATCGCGCGCCGACAGTTCACGCACTACTTCGCCCGCGTGCGGAACGTCAATGATCACCGAACCGCCGCGTTTCGATGAATCGCGCGGAGAATTGACTCGCCAGCCCTGTTCATCGGCCAGTTCGATCAACCGCGCGGTCTGCCGGATTGATTTCGCGCGGATGCGTTCGACCCCGATCTCGTTGATGAGGTCGTAACCGCTCTCAGCCGCATACAACGCCGGGATCGCGGGCGACCCGTGCAGGAAGCGATGGATGTCGCTGGCGTAATCAATCTCGCCCGGCTCGAACGCGAACGGCGCGCGATGAGCCATCCAACCAGTGACCTTCGGCTCCAGCTTGTCACGCAACTCAGGCCGGACGTACAGGTAACCCGCTCCGGGGCCGCCGCAGAGCCATTTCACCGATCCGCCCGTGGCGAAATCCACGTCGAGGTCTTTGACGCTGAACGGCACGGTCCCCGCCGATTGATAAGCGTCGAGCACAACCAGCGCGCCCACCGCGTGAGCCTTTTCGACGATAGCCTTCACGTCCTGAATGTAACCGCTTTTGAAAAGCACGTGCGAGATCGGAACCAGCAGCGTCTCTTCGTCAATCGCCTCAACCATCCGCTGGGTGTCAATCGTGATCCCATCGTCGCTGGGAACTTCGACGATGCGCGCTCCGGCGGCGCGGGCGTGAGCTTCGTAAACGTACATCACCGACGGGAAATTCATCGCCTCGTAAACGATCTTGTTCCGCTTCCCCGTCAAATCGAAGCAGGAGATGATGATTGATTGGCAGACCGAGACATTCTGGTGCATCGCCACCGAGCCTGGCTCGGCGCCGATGATGCGCGCGACCTTGTCGCCAACGGCGATGGGCATTTCCCACCAGCCTTCTTCCCAGGCGCGGATGCCGCGCATCGCCCACATGTCAGCGTAATCGCGCAAACGGTCGTAAACGCGCGCGGGCATCGCGCCGAGCGAGTGGTTGATCAGGTAGAGCGTCTTCTCCAGGATCGGAAACTGCGGGCGGTATAAAATCAATTCGTCCATAAAAGCCTCGAAGGTTTGGTCAATCAAGGCATCGCCTTGATCCTGATGTTGCGGAATTCGACCAGCGAGCCGTGACCCAGGAATCCGATGTGTCCCGATTTATTCCTCAATCCCGGATGCTTCTTCAGCACGGCCTCTTCACGCACCGCGCCGAGGTCGGCGTCGAGGATGATCACGCCGTTGAGCGTCACGCGAATGCGACTGCCGTTGGCCATGATCTCTTCCTCGTTCCATTCGCCGGCGGGTTTCAGGAATCCGGTGCGCGCGGGGATCACGTCGTAAACCGAGCCGTGGTGCTGCTCCGATTTGATCTTGCCTTTATATTTCTCGTGCTGGTCGTCGAGGATCTGAATCTCCATCCCCTGATAAGCCGCGTCGCCTTCGAGCGGACAGCGGATGCCCACGCCGTTGTTGCCGCCCGGTTCGGTCTTAAACTCGAAGCGGAAGATGAAATTCGAGTACTCTTTTTCGGTGTAGAGGTTCCCGCCGCCGTCCGTGGGACAAACGATCACGCCGTCTTTGACGACGTAACCGGGGCCGCGGCCTCTGACCAGCTTCCACCCGTTCAAGCTCTTGCCATCAAAGAGCGGAACAAAGCCTTTTTCATCAGTTTTGCCCTCGTTCTTCTGAGCGTTTGCTCCGACTGCGAACAACAATGAACCAATCAGCAGTGTGACCAGAAGTTTCATGATTTGATCTCCAAGGTGAAATGTGTGAAAACGAATTTGTAACGCTCGATTGACCAATGACTTGCCGGTATGTCAGGTCTGATATACCATCCGGGTTGAATGGATCCCGACCGAACTGACAAACCGCTTGTCTGGTTGCACGGCGAAGTGAAGACGCCGCCCTTCTCGGCCGCCGCGCGCATCGAGACAGGGATGCTCCTGCGACGGTTGCAGCGTGGCGAGACGTTGGCATTGCCGCATTCGCGGCCAATGCCCAGCATCGGCCCACGTTGCCACGAGCTGCGGGTTCAAGATGAACGCCAGACCTGGCGGATCATCTACCGCATTGATGATGACGCGATCATCCTGCTGGATGTTTTTCAGAAATCAACGCAGCAAACGCCGCAGCGCGTCATCGCCGCCTGCCAGCAGCGGTTGAAGCGATACGATGAACTGAAGTGAAAGGTAGCAACCAAATGCAGAAAGCAAAACGTAAACGTCTCGAACAAGCGGGCTGGCGCGTTGGTTCAGCCGCGGAATTTCTTGAACTCTCGCCGGAAGAAACCGTTTTGATTGAAATGCGGCTGGCGCTCAGCGCGAGCCTCAAAGCGCGGCGACTCAAACAAGGGCTGTCACAACACGCGCTGGCTAGGCGACTCTCTTCCAGCCAGTCACGGGTCGCCAAGATGGAAGCCGGTGATGCCTCGGTCTCGCTGGATCTACTGATCCGCGCCCTGCTCGCAACCGGCGCGGCGCCACGCGATATTGCCCGCGCAATTTCTGCGACGAACCAAGCAACCACTTGATCTGAAAGAAGATTATTCTCGAAAGCGACTCCCGTACAGGAGTCGCTTCCCTTTCTCCAGCTTTCATAACTCTCCACGTCTCCCCCGCTCCGCGATATACCTCGCGCTCCGCACAGCCAGCGCCGCAATCGTCAACGTCGGATTCTTCTCGGAAAAAGTCGTGAAGCAACTGCCATCAACCACGAACAGGTTTTTGATCTCGTGCGACTGGCAGTGCGAATTCACGACCGAAGTCTTCGCGTCCTTGCCCATTCGGCAGGTCCCGACTTCGTGGCTGGCGAAACCGCCGGGGTTTTCGTCGCGGTTGATCACCATCTCGGCGCCGCACGCCTCGATAACTTCCATCACGCTCTCGCGCATGTCCTTGAAGAGCTTCAGGTCGTTTTCGCCCCACTTGAACTGGACGATCGGAATCGGGACGCCGAATTTATCAACCTTCTTCGGATCAACGGTGACGCGGTTTTCGGCGCGGTTTTCGACTTTGCCCCAGGCGCCGATCTGGAACATCGCGGGCTGCAATTCGCGCACGCGCTGTTTGTAATCCGATCCGAAACCGGCGACCGACTTCGCGTGATGCGGCCAGCGCCAGGTCGCGTAATTCATCTGCATCCCCCAGCCGCCAGCGTAATCTCTCTTGCCGCGCGACTGATTGAAGCGCGGGATGTAAGCGTGATCGGTCGCGCCGTCGCCCGTGAACGTGTCTCGACCGACCAGTTCCTTCAGGTACGCGGTCGCGCCGGCAGTGATGTGGCCGCTCAGGTATCGCCCGACCAGATCGTTCGAGTTCGCCAGCCCGTTTGGATATTTCTCGCAGGCGGAATTGAGCAGCAAGCGTGGCGATTCGATGGTTGCGCAGCAGACGACGATGATGCGCGCGTGGATCTCCTCCTCTTTGCCCGTCGCGCGGTCAATAATCGAAACGCCTGAGACCAATCCGTCTTTGTCCACCAGGATTTTTCGCGCCGGAGCGTTCAATCGCAGCGTCAATTTGCCAGTGGCCATAGCTTCGGGGATGACCGTGATGTCGCTCGACCAGACCGCGCGCACATCACAAACGTCCATGCAATGACCGCAATAATGACAAGCGCCTCGGCCCCGTTGCCCCTTCAACAAAACCGCTTTGCGAACCGGAATCAATTTGATCCCGAGCTTCGACAGCTTCTTCTGCGCGATGGTTTCCGAGCAGCGCAGGCGTGGCGATTCGGCCACGAAGTCGCCGTCGGGCAAAACCTCCAGACCTTCGCGCGTGCCGAAGACGTGCATCTCGCGTTCGACGTGGCTGTAGAACGGCGCCAACTCTTCGTAGCTGATCGGCCAGTCCTCCTCGATGCCGTTGAGCGAACGTTCGCGGAAATCGTCTGCCGCAAAACGCAAACAGACCGCGTTCCAATGAAACGTGCGCCCGCCGAGCGTGCGAATGCGATCAACGCCGATCCGGTCGCCGCGATATTCGATGGCGTTTCGGATGTCGTCGCCGTAGAGCGGAGCCTGCTTGAACAAGCCGAAGCCGCGCTTCGGCAGATCGTAAGGCCAGTCGTGGATGTAAAGGTCTTCGAGCCGCCCTCGACCGCCGGCTTCGATCAAGATCGTGTCCGCGCCAGCCGCCGTCAATTCCTTGACCATAAAACCGCCAGCCGCGCCCGAGCCGATGACGCACACGTCGTAAATTTTCTTCTTGGCGATGAGCATCACTTTTGCTGGATGAAAACGTAGACGCCTTTTTTGTTCGAGGTCACAACGTCGAGCAGCCTGTCGCGGTTGATGTCCGCGACCGTGAACTGCGTGCCCACGCCGCTATCGTTGTCAATCTCGTGTTTAATCCACTTCACCTCTTTGCCCTTGCGCTGCAACTCGAACCAGACGACCACCGCCGGGTCGCCCGGATTGACATCGCCCGTCGGCCCGTGCGCCCAGAACCGTTTGCCGGTGACCACGTCCTTCAACCCGTCGCCGTTGATGTCGGCCAACTCAATCGAATGCGATTGCGAGAATGAATTGTCAATCGTGTGCGCGATGAACTGGCCGTCGCGCCGTTGCTCGCGCCACCAGACGCCGATCCTGTGCGCGGAGGTTGAGATCACGTCATTCAACCCGTCGCCGTTCACGTCGTAAACCAGCATCTGTGCGCAATCTTCGCCCAGGTCTGCCGGAACGAACCGCCAGTTCGCCTGGCGCGGGTCAGCCGGCGCTTCCCAGTAACCAGTGCGAATGACCACGTCGTTGCGCCCGTCACCGTTCACGTCGCCAACACCCAAACCGTGCGAGTAGCGAAAGACTCCGCCATCTTTCGCTTTATCTTTCTCGATCTTTGCGCTGATCGGATGCGCGGTGAATTCGGCGTTCGCGTCTTTGCCCGGTTCGTACCAGGCCATCTGCGAATCGTCGAACGCGAAGATCAGCACGGGATTTTTGCCCGCGCCAGTGAGCGTGGCCAGCGCCGGGCTTTCGTTGCAGGCGTTGCGGAAGAGGGTGTGTTCGGACCAGTGCCCGCTCTTGCCTTTCGGGTTTTCGTGCCAGACGACGCGATGCGTGCCGGGCATGTCAACGCGAATCTGATCGGGCCAGCCGTCGCGGTTGATGTCGGCGGCGAAGTTGACGAAGCTGTTGCTGTACGCTTTCGCCGCGTCGAACTGTTTCGGGGCTTGAATTTCGCGCGGCGTCCACGCGGGCGCTTCGTACCAGAGGTTGCCCGCAATCACGTCCGGTTTGCCGTCACGATTGACGTCGGCGACCGCGACGCCTTCCGAGCGGAACTCGCGGTCGAGGACTATCTTTTTGAATTTCACTTCGCGTCCGGCCGCCGATGAATCAGTTGAACACGGCGCAGCCGGATCGAGCGAGGCAGTGGCGATTATCAACAAAACGACCATCAGTCGTCGCATTTTCCCTCCTGAAGAGACCTGATTGGATTTTGCGATTTGCGTGTAAAGATTGAAAACCCGCGCGCAAGATTTACAGCCTTTGCCTCCGCCGCGCAAGTATTTTGGGACAGCCGCGCGGCGCGGCTATTCGGATTTTTCGGCTGATGGCGCGAAGTAGAGGAAGGCCAGGCTAGTGATCCAGATGAAGGCGGCGAGGGCTTTGCCGATCCACAGCGGCGCGAAAAGGCCCGTGATCAGCAAGGTGATAGTGACCAGCGCGGCGATGCGGAACTTCTGTTCGCGCGTCAGGCCGCGCTTTTCGCGGAAGGCGATGATGTACGGGCTAAGCGTGCGATGGGTCATTAACCAACGATGCCATCGCTCGCTGCCGCGCGCGAAACAATAGGCCGCGAGCAGCAGGAAAGGCGTCGTCGGCAGCAGCGGCGTCGGGATTCCGGCCACTCCCAATCCCACCGCGACGAATCCGACCGTCAGATAGATTTTTGATTTCCAGGCGGCTCTCTCCACAAACCGCATTGTGGGGCAACAGACTGAAGATTGCCAAGCGTCGAACCCACTACTGCTCAGCCTGCTTTTCTGAGCAGGCTCGTTTCGGATCGCGGTTGTGAGACAGAACTGAATTCGGCGTGATGTCGGGCGCGGAAGCTGTCACCTACACGCCTGAGGCTTTTTCCAAATCTATCCGGCGGCGCAAGCGGAATGATCACGCTCTCTCGATCTTCGGCTGGAATTTCCAGTTGGAGCGCCGCTGCCTGGGATAACTCTTCAATCAGACGATCAACCACCTGATCGAATTGGCCGCCAGCCGCTCTGGCGTAAGTTGGCGATGGCTCAGGCCTCAACTGCGCGATGTTGGAATGCCCGGCGGCAAACTTAAATTCTGTTGGTCGCGGCTCAGCCGGTTGTGTCTGGCTGCGCAGAATCTCTTCCAACTCGGACGTCAATTCCGGTTCGGGTGGTGATGACGGCGGCGGCGCTTCGACCGGCAAAGCCAGTTTGCCGAGCAACGCCGCAATGGAAAGCGATTTGCCGACGCTGTCCAGACCGTTGATCACCGAATCCTGCAATCGGATGAGTTGGTCTTCATCCAACTCTGCGCGGCGATCAATGATTTGCAGCAGATGGGCGAAGGCGTGCTCGCCTCTAGCCAGCGCTTCGGCCTCATACGGCAGCGTGACCTGAGCGGAGTTCAACTGGTCGAGGATCGTCCGCGCTTGAGTCTGGCAGGCTTGCAACGGCTGGTAATCGGCGCGCCCGCTGTGTTCGATCGCCAGCACGCGCCGGATCACGCGCTCAGCCTGTTGTCTGGTCAGATGCCACGCGATCTGGCTCGCCAACTGCTCGATCTCCTTGAGCGAGTTCAACTGCTCAGCCGCCGACTCAGGGATCGAGCCGAGCGAGAGCGCCAGGCTTCGAGTGCGTTCGCACAATTGATCGAAGCCTCGCCGCGCCTGTTCGATGCCGGGCGCCAATTCCGCTTTCGGCGGCAACCCGTGTTCGCGCATTTCGGTCGCGGATTCAACCAGTTGATCGCTCAAATCGGAGAAGGATTGTTTGAGCGAATTGAGATCACTTCGCAATTCTTCCTGAAGGTATGTCATAGCAATAACCTTTCTTCGGTGGCGGGGCAGCCACGTTGGAAGTTGGAGGGTCGCGAATTGCGGGAATCGGGGCCCGTCGAGGTGACTCAGGACGTTGCGGAGTATAACCGATGTCAGCAAAACGGGTAAGTTTTTTGCGCTAACGGCAAACTTTTTTCTATCGGCATTTGGAGACCGGCGGATGGTCTCGCTTGGCTTCACCGCAATTCGAGCAGGCCTTTGCTGACCAGATCGTTGTAGGACTTGTACCCGCCGCTGGCGTACTCCTTGACGAAGCTCTCCATCGTCTGCAGAAGTTGCGTGCTGTAATAACCGCTGACTGATTGCGGATGGTCGTAACCCCACGTGCCGTTAAAATAGCTGCGGATGATCACGCTGCTACTGTCGCGCGGCAACGCCTTCACGTTCTCGGCGAACCGGTCGAACTCTTCCTCCCGGTATCCGCGCATGAGGTAAAACTCCACGTTCGAGGTGTAGAAGGCCGAAACGCGTTCGCCTCGCTCGGACAGGTACTGGGCGATGTTCTTCAGCGCGTGATTGCCAGCCAGATTGGCGACGACCGGGATGACCAGGTTGCGCTCTTCGAGCGATTGCAGGAAGCGGAAATCGTCTTCGCTGACCAGGTAGTTGCACTGTTTGCCGGTCAAATCTTTTTCGAGCAGCAAGTCGCGGTAACTCGGATAGTACCAGCGGGGAGGGCGATTGCGGCTGGTGAATTTCAGGTCTGGCCCGGCGTCGAAGAACGCGGTGTAGATGTTGCTGATGGTTTCCAACTCCATCGGATCGAGCTTCACGCCGAAGCTTTTCACTTTCGCCCGAACATCAGATTTCGTCTTTTCAAACAACTCGCGTTTCCCCGGAGTCTTGTCCAGATAAGCGACGACCTCCTGAATGCTGCGTCCATCCCACGATTTCAGATCGGAAGGAACGGGTTTGCCGAAAAGCAGACACAGATATTCCAACCGGTTGCGAGCGAGCGTGAAGAGCGATTTGAAGAAGAGATGCTGGAGCAGATTGTCGCGCCGGATGTCGGTGATAAACACGATGCTCGGTCGAATCTGCGCGATGTACGAAAAGCTCTGATCCGGCCCGACGCCGATGTAAGCGCCGCCCGAAACCTTCATCTGCCGAATCTTGCCCATCACGTGCAGGTAGGATGATTCGTTTGAGATCAGGTTGTCGGAATCGAAATAGCCGTTCGGCTCGGAGAACTTTTCGATGAGTTGCCCGAACTGTTGCGCGGTCAGCGCGCGTTCGAGTGATTTGGGAGCGGGAGCGCGATCCGCAGTCTGAGCGTTCGGTTGCTGCTTCTCATCGCCGGGCTTCTGTTGGAGTAAAACCGACTGAGTCAGAAAACCGATTAGCAGAACAACCAGGAAAAACTTTCTGTACATCGTGCCCTCCGTTAAACTACGTTCTCGCGCCGTTGACCTTCCTTCTCAACCGCGATTGATTTCAGTAATATCTCGACGCGCGCGATTTAATCACAAAGCGAGTTGTACAACAAATTCCGTGGGGGCGCGATGGCAATAGCGAAAAAAACGGCTAAGAAGAAAACTCCAAACAGGAAACCCGCTGGCGGGGTGAAGACGCTGGCGTTCGACATCGGCGGTTCAGGATTGAAGGCTTCGATCCTCGACGAGCGTGGCAAGATGATCACTGAACGGTTGCGCGTTGATACGCCGAAACCCTGCCCGCCCGGCGTACTGCTGGAAAAGCTGAAAGAGCTGACTGCGAAGCTCCCGCCGTTCGACCGCATCTCCGTCGGTTTCCCCGGCCCGGTGCGCAAAGGCAAAATAATCTCTGTCGCCAATCTGGAATCGGACGAGTGGAGCGGCTTCGACCTGCAACGAGCGATCGCCAAGCAGACCGGCAAACCAACCATCGTGATCAACGACGCGGACATGCAGGGGCTGGGCGCGATCAAAGGCGAAGGCGTGGAGTTGGTGATCACGCTCGGCACCGGGATCGGATCGTCGTTGTTTGAAGACGGACGCCTGGCGCCGCACATCGAACTGGCTCACATCCCGTTCCGCAAGGGGCAGACTTACGAAGAACAACTGGGCAATCCGGCGCTCAAGAAAGTCGGCAAGAAGGAATGGAACAAGCGATTGGCGAAAGCCATCGAATATTTCCGCACCCTGACCAACTTCGACAAGCTTTACCTGGGCGGGGGCAACGCCGAGAACGTCTCGTTGAAATTGGGCGACGACGTGGAGATCGTCTCCAACATGCTGGGGATGCGCGGCGGCATCTGGTTGTGGAAGGACAGCAATTTGAACGATGGCGTGCAGAAGTAGCGCGAGGTAATGTGTTTTATGCGAAGTGTCAAAATCTCTGAATTAAAGAACAATCTGGACAAGTACCTGAACGAAGTGAGCGAAGGCGCGGAGCTGATCATTCGCAATCGCAACAAGCCGATTGCGAAACTCGTTCCTTTGCAATCGCCTGTTGATGAAGAAGCGCGAATGGAAGCGCTTGTCGCAGCGGGCAAGATTCGCCGCCCTCAGCGAGACGCATTGCCTGAATCGTTCTGGGAAGAAGACGGCCCCCGTGTCTCATTGGAGAAGATCGTCGCGGCTGTGATGGCTGATCGTGATGAGGATTGAAGCTGCATTTTGGGATACGAGCGCTGTCGTTCCGCTCTGCTGCCACCAAACGGCCAGTTTGCAGGCGCGGCAAGTGGCGCGGCAGTATGACCGAATGGTCGTTTGGTGGAGCGCGTCTGTCGAAGCTTATAGCGCTTTGTCGCGGTTGTTGCGCCAAACCGAAATCACTCAACGCGAATTCCAGCGGGCTGTTAAACGACTGGAGCAGATGGAATCAACCTGGTGGGAAATTGCGCCGGAAGCGGATGCGCGCTCGACGGCAAAAGATATGCTCAGCCGTTACGATCTGCGCGCCGCCGATGCATTGCAACTGGCTGCCGCCCTGGTCTGGTGCGAGCACAATTCCCGGCGCAGACCGTTCATCTGTTTTGATCAGCGTCTGGCAGAAGCTGCTCGGAAATCCGGATTCACCGTGCTGCCGTGACCCTTCAACGAAATGCCTCTCTACCTAGTTTCCACTCCAATCGGCAATCTCGAAGACCTGACGCTTCGCGCATTGCGTGTGTTGAAAGAGGTTGATCTGATCGCTTGCGAAGACACGCGCCACACCCGACGATTGCTGGATCATTTCGGCGTCAACAAACCCACCATCAGTTACCACGAGCACAACGAACAGAAGCGCGCGGATGAATTGGTCGAACGGATGCTCGGCGGCGAATCAATCGCGCTGGTCAGCGACGCCGGCACGCCGGGAATTTCCGATCCGGCTTACCGAATCGTCACGGCGGCAATTGAACGCGGCGTCACCGTCGTGCCTGTGCCCGGCGCGACGGCAATGATCGCGGCGTTGGTCGCATCGGGATTGCCGACCGATTCCTTCCTGTTCGCGGGCTTTCTGCCAAACAAAAAAGGGGCCAGGCGCGCGAAGCTTGAAGAATTGAAATCGGAACGCGCGACGTTGATTTTCTACGAAGCTCCACATCGGATTCGGGAAACGCTGGCTGACGCGCGGGAGATTTTGGGCGACCGCCAGATGGCTCTCGCCCGCGAATTGACCAAACTGCACGAAGAGTTCATTCGCGGAAACATCTCGGATGTCATCGCGCATTTCGAGTCGCGCGAACCGCGTGGAGAGATGACGCTTGTCATTGCCGGAAACCGCGAAGATAATCTGAGTCTCGTCGAAGACATCCCGATCAGCGAACAAGTCGAACGGTTGGCGCGCGAGCAGGGTTTGAGCCGCAACGACGCGATCAAGCAAGCCGCGCGCTCGCGCGGATTGTCTAAACGAGAGGCTTATCAGTTGATGTTGGAAGAGAAGGAGTCGAATGAAAATGAAGACGGCATTGTTTAAGAGTTTTATCCATCGCGCGCTCCCAGCGCTCGCGCTCGTAATTGCGCTCTCAGGCGCAGCGCAGGCTCAACTCCTGAAAAAAGGTGATTACGGCGTAGGCGTCACCGTCGCCATCTACCAATTCGACGACGCGCGCTCGAAACAGTTCGCCGAAGTTAGCAAGCTCAACCAAACCGCGAACACTCCCGAAGAAGAGATCGAGCTGATCACGCGCGGTTTCGGCGCCGACGAAGTCAAATTCCGCCACGTCCGCACCATCGGCCTGCGCGAAGGTGAAGCCTTCACCGATTCGCAGCCGATGAACGACCGCCAGTTCAGCTTCACCATCACGCCGCGCATCATCACGAAGAACGACGTGAGCTTCGATTTCACGGCGAAATACGCCGACCAGACGCTGCTCGATTTGAAAGGCGTCACCGTAGGCAGTTACGAGACCGTGATGTTGCGCGGAGGCCGGGGCGAATTCGGCGTCAAAGAATTTTCCGGCCCAAACGGCGTCGAGCGCGTCCCCGAAAAACGCGCGTTGCTGGTGACGATCACTCCCTCCGTGACCACCTCGCGCAGCCTGCAAAACAAACCGTCGGACATCTCGCGCCCAACCAATCAGTTCGGAACGAAGGTCGAATTGACCGAGAGCGACATCTTTGTGATGCCCGCCGTGATCAACCGCGCGCCGGTCAAGTTCCCTCCGGGATCGGCGGTGAAAGGCTCAGTCACGCTCGAAGGCATCGTCACGCCGGAAGGCCGCGTGACCAATGTGAAAGTGCTCGACACACCCGACCCCGCGCTGAACCCGAAAGTCACCGAGGCGTTCAGGCAGTATCGTTTCAATCCGGCGAAGCTGAACGGACGGGCGACTTATGCGACTTTTCGGGAGACGATTATTTTGAGCAAGCAGGGGCCGCTGTAAAACCAGGAGGAGAAGCAATGGCAACCGATATGCAAATCGAACAGCGATTGACGGCAGTAGAGGACGCAGTCCGTGAATTGCAGCGGCGACTCACGATTTTGCCGCCCGCTGCGAACTGGTTGGAACGGATCATCGGCTCTTTCAAAGATGAGCCTGAGTTTGAGAAGGTGTTGGAATATGGGCGCGCCATTCGTGAGGCGGACCGCCCGTCGGACGACGTCTGCTGCTAACTTAACTGACGTGCTGTCTCCTCAAGCCTCAGCTTGATTTTATAAGCCCCGGCCCACGACGTCACATCGCGCAAATTTTCGCCCGTGTCCAATTGGCCGGATTGATAGAGCGCGTAGAAGTCGGAAGATAATAGCCCATACTTCTGCTCAAAGACTTGCAGCCGCGCGGTGATGAGATTGAGGTCATCCATCACTTGCTGAGTTTTGTTATCCATTGGTTCCATAACGCAAAACAAATTATCACAACGTTCAATGAATGCACAGTCATCGGGCGCTCGTGTAAAACTCGGCTGGGTGGAGTTCAACCTGCGGCAAATCTATCTCTCCCTGTCTGGCGGTTTGGCGGTCTCCACCGGCTGCGACGGCACGACCTTCCACCGCTCGTCGAATTTCAGCGCCAGCCTCTTTAGGCTCTCATCAAGCGGTGTCGCCGAGCTGCCCTGTATTCTTATCAATGCTTCACTGTCTAAATTTCCGGATGACGTCTAACAACCGCGATACAAATTTACCCCCTTGCGATTGTTGAACAGCGGCTTCCTGCGGCTCTGTAAAATACTTGGAAAGATAATGCTGAATAGCTTCTGCGAACTCAATGGCGGTAGGGTAACGCTCTGTGGGAGATTTATTCAGAGCCTTGAGAATCAATTGATCTAGTGCAGCGGCGCGTCGCTTGTCTATGTTCTCTTTAGCCAGCAAACCTAAGATAATCAGGCTCGGCGGAAGGATGTTGCCTTGCAGGATTGTGAGTGCCGTCGCGATTACGGTTTGCTGGCCGGATTTGTAGGGCAGGCGATCCGTCAGCAGTTCGTAAAGTATCACTCCGAGTGAGTAAACATCGCTGGCGGCTGTAACCCGTATCTCGGTTAATTGATCGGGGCTAGCATACAACGGAGTATAAACTGCTCCAGTCTTCTCAACAGACTGAACAGGTTTGGCAAGACCAAAGTCCAAAAGTTTGATTACCCCTTGTCTGTCAGGTCTCACGACATCGTGGACTGATTCTTAATTGAGAAGCGGCTCACGACATCGTGGACTGTGAGTGATGCTTCGGTGGCGAAAATCGCTGGGACGCCCATTTGACGGGCATCCCAG
>Ga0187892_10000381_pt1 | contig 116541 bp, 119 predicted proteins | sample MA1701073metaG_FD_139345 | JGI IMG/M metagenome (GOLD analysis project Ga0187892, IMG submission 139345) | Bio-ooze microbial communities from a basaltic lava cave in the Kipuka Kanohina Cave System on the Island of Hawaii, USA - MA170107-3 metaG ... | reverse complement strand
TGGCGGGCGGGATCTCCGTGCCGTCGCGCTGATTCGACTCGACACCGAATTCATACGCGACGACGCAGACTAAATCACGCCCGCTACCTCATCTTTCCTCGCCTCATGAATAATCCGGGTTAGAAGCCAACTTTGCAGCGAGCGACGCACACCGCTCAATCTGCCTTTCACTTGCGACTTCTGGCGTTTCAAACAGTTTTCGATAGTGCCTGCGCGATTTGAGAATCTTTCCATGAGTTCCTGCCTTCTAAGCCGCTATTGCGCCTACAACCCTCCAATCATCCCAATCGAGAAAGCCTTTGATGCCAGCTTCTGTTGGTGGAGGAAATTCTCCTTTCGGCAGGATCGACGACGAGGCCTTCTCCAAATGATGATCGTAAATCGCGCGTGTCTTGTGGAAATAGAGTTGAGTGAACATCATATATCTGGCGATGATCAGGCCCTCTGCGGCGTGCAAGCCATCATCTCCGATCCCAATTGTGTATCCGGACTCTTCCACATTCTGACAAAGCGAGATGGTTGCGATTACTCGATTGAGATCAAAATTCCCGTAGCTAACGCCCGCATGGTGTGCATCGCGGAGCAGATAGTCCATTCGATCCGCGTCGAGTTGTCCCGAAACCAGATTCTTCCAAACCAGCACATCGGGAGAGATCGAACTCGGAGAAAAGAGATTCTTGATCTCCTCTACCTGAATGTTGTGGCCATTCTTGTTGTCCGGATGGTTTTCAATCACGTCACGGAGGCAGTGGTCGATTATCGCCGCCGAATAGTCCTCGTGCTGATATCGTTGTTTTCCTTTGGGCTTCCTCGGCAAGAGTGATTCAGCGGCATGCGAAAATGGTCCGTGGCCTATGTCATGCAGCAACGCGGCGACCCGTATCAGCTGCTTCTGTCGCTCCATCTTTTCCGAAATGTAGTGATACACCGATTGGAGTAACTCGCGTTCGCGCTGCCACAATGCGTCGACAAGACGCGAGGAGATGTGCATCACGCCGAGTGAGTGCTCGAATCGGGTATGCATCGCGCCCGGGTACACCATATCGGTCCACGCAAGTTGCCTAATTCGGCGCAGACGCTGAAACGCTGGCTGATTCACGATGTCCCACTCCCATGCGTTCAAGGGAATCAGGCCGTGAATCGGACACCGGATCTCGAGCGGCGAGACCATCGTCAAGCTTCTCAGTATGTTCTATTTTTGTACTCTGTTGCAGCCTACATATTGTAGGCCTTGGCTGCTTGCTGGCAACATGTCGTTCTAATTTTCCTGCTGTGGATTTTTTCATCCCCTGATCGGCCTTCTCCCGCCCCTGCTTCGGCCGCCGCCGCGGCTGCCGCGGTCACGCATGTTCTTGTTGCGCTGCTGGGCGGCGCGATAGGGGGCGCCGGGTTCTTCCAGGAGGAAGCGTGCGCGCTCGAGCTTCTGCTGCTGCGCGGTGCCGGAGGAGATGCCGAGATCATCGGCTTCGAGCCGGTGGATTTCGTCGCGCAGGCGCGCCGCTTCCTCGAACTCGAGATTGGCCGCGTGCTCCTTCATGCGGCCCTCGAGCTCCTGGAGATAGCTCTTGAGGTTGTGCCCGATGAGGTGCGGCTTGTCGGGATCGCCGGTGCCGACCGTGACGTGATCGCTCTCGTAGACGCTCCGCATGATGTCGGCGATGCCTTTCTTGACCGACTCGGGCGTGATGCCGTTGGCGGCGTTGTATTCCTGCTGTTTCTCGCGCCGGCGGTTGGTCTCGGCGATGGCCGATTTCATGCTCTCGGTCATCGTCTCCGCGTAGAGGATCGCCTTCCCTTCGATGTTGCGCGCGGCGCGGCCCACGGTCTGGATCAGCGAGGTGCGCGAGCGCAGATACCCTTCCTTGTCGGCGTCGAGCACGGCGACGAGCGAGCATTCGGGAATGTCGAGGCCCTCGCGCAGCAGGTTGATGCCGACCAGCACGTCGAACACGCCGAGCCTCAAGTCGCGGATGATCTCGATGCGCTCCAAGGTCTCGACGTCCGAGTGCATGTAGCGGACCTTCAATCCCGCCTCGTGCAGATACTCGGTCAAGTCCTCGGCCATGCGCTTGGTCAAGGTCGTGACCAGCACGCGTTCGCCCTTGGCCGCGCGCGCCTTGCATTCGTGGATGAGATCGTCGACCTGCGACTCGGCCGGCCGCACCTCGACGACGGGATCGATGAGGCCGGTGGGGCGGATGACCTGATCGACGAAGACGCCGCCGGTGCGCTCCAATTCCCACGGTCCCGGCGTCGCCGAGACGAACGTGGTCTGCGGCCGCATCGCGTCCCACTCCTCGAATTTGAGCGGGCGGTTGTCGACGCAGGACCACAGGCGGAAGCCGTATTCGGCGAGCGTCGATTTCCGCGCGTAGTCGCCTTTGTACATGCCCATCAGCTGCGGCACGGTGATGTGGCTCTCGTCGATGAAGACGAGCGCGTGCTTCGGGAGATACTCGAACAAGGTCGGCGGCGGCTCGCCGGCGCGCCGGCCCGTCAGATAGCGCGAATAGTTCTCGATGCCGTGGCAGGAGCCGGTGGCCTCGATCATCTCCATGTCGTATTGCGTGCGCTGCTCGAGCCGCTGCGCCTCGAGCAGCTTCCCCTGCGCGGTGAGCTCGGCCAGGCGCTCCTTCAGCTCGATGCGGATCAGCTTCACCGCCTGCTGCAGGGTGGGCCTCGGCGTGACGTAGTGCGAATTGGCGAAAATGATGATATCGGCGAGCGTCTCCACCTTCTCGCCGGTCAGGGGATCGAACTCGGTGATGCTCTCGACCTCGTCGCCGAAGAGCGAGAGGCGCCAGGCGCGGTCCTCCAGGTGCGCGGGGAACAGCTCGACCGAATCGCCGCGCGCGCGGAACGTGCCGCGGCGGAAATCCTGGTCGTTGCGCGAATATTGCAGCTCGACGAGGCGGCGCAGGAACGCCGTGCGGTCGAGCTTCTGCCGGGCCTTCACCTCGAGGATCATCTCGGAATAGGCCTCGATCGAGCCGATGCCGTAGATGCACGACACGGACGCCACGATGATCACGTCGTCGCGCTCCAACAGCGCGCGCGTCGCCGAGTGGCGCATGCGGTCGATCTGCTCGTTGATCATCGCCTCCTTGTCGATGTAGGTGTCGGTGCGCGGCACGTAGGCTTCGGGCTGGTAGTAGTCGTAGTACGAGACGAAATACTCGACCGCGTTGGCGGGGAAGAAGCTCTTCATCTCGCCATAGAGCTGCGCCGCCAGCGTCTTGTTGGGCGCCAGGATCAGCGCCGGCCGCTGCGCATTGGCGATCACGTGCGCCATCGTGAACGTCTTGCCGGAGCCGGTGACGCCGAGCAGCACGTGCTCGCGCTCGCCCTTGGCCACGGCTTCGCTGAGCGCCTCGATCGCCTGCGGCTGGTCGCCCGAGGGCTTGAACTCGGAGACGACCTCGAGCTTCGCGCCGATGTTGCGCCCGCGCAGCATGGCGATGCGCTCGCTCTGCAGGAGCGGCGCCTGGCGGACGGATTCGGGAAGGATCAGCGACATCCCTTAGAAACCTTGGCTTTCGTTGGCTTTCCTTGGCCTTTCTTGGCTTTTCACGCCGATACACCTTGGCTTTTGTCGGCTTTCAGCGCGTGCCGGCCTTGGCTTTAGTTGGCTTTTTCGCGCACCCGACCTTGGCTTTTCTTGGCTTTTCGCGACCCGGGGATGACGGCGCGCGGAGCCTCGCCGCGGCGCAGCCTCGCGTGGCCGAAGCGAACACCCCACCCCCCGTTTCAGGTAGTCATTTGTAGGCAAAGGTAGACATCCGTGGGCAAAAGTAGACATCGCTCGCCTAGACCATTCCGCTGCGCGGAAAACAAAAGAGGAACTTAGGTTCGCAACGGCGAAGTTCAAGCCGCCGCTGCTTTGGCGCCCTCCGCCTCGATCGCCATCGCGCGCTTCCACGCCGGGCGCTCGCTGCAGCGCCCGACATAGGCAAGGAAAGCCGGCCGCGGCGGTACGACCTTCAACAGGTGGAGGCCGAAATTGAGGTCCGAGCCGATCATGATATCGGCCGCCGAAAACCGCTCGCCGAGCAGCCACGGGCCCGGCTGCACCGCCCGCTCGAGCACGTCGATCACGCGGTCGTAGCTGCCCCAGCCCGCCTGCGATGCGGGCAGCGTGATGTTGGAGAATTTCTGCGCATAGGCGGGCTCGATGCAGCCGGCGGCGAAGAAGAGCCAGTGGAGATAGCGCCCGCGCGCGGGATCGCCGATGGGCGGCGCGAGTTTCGCCTCTGGCACGCGCTCGGCCACATAGGCGCAGAGCGCCGCGGATTCGGCGACCTTCGCCTCGCCGTCGGCCAGCGCCGGCACCTTTCCCATCGGGTTGACCGCGCGGAACTCGGGATCGTTCTGGCCGCCCTTGCGGATGTCGATGAGCATGCGCTCATAGGGCCGCCCCGCCTCCTCCATCAGCCAGAGCGCGCGGAACGAGCGTGTCTGCGGGCACCAGTAGAGTTTCATCGCATTCCCTCCGGTCCAATTGGCCGCGAAAGTCGTACCGATAGGAGATGACATTTGGGAAGCGACTGTCGAGTGCGATCATGGCGGGCATACCTGGCTGCTGCCAGAATCTGTCACTCCAACGAAATCGGACTTCGCTTTGAGCGCACCGCCCCTCCACCATGTCGTCCCCGCGAAAGCGCGGATCTTTCCGGGTAAGTTCGCGCCGAATCGCGAGAAAAACGTGGCGCGACAGGCTTCGAGCCGCTGCTGTGTGCGAGGGTTCTCGCATTTGGCGCGACCTTCCCCGGACAGCCCTGTCGCTTTCGCGGGAACGACATGTAGGCGAATTTCGGGCGATACGGCCCAATTGCGAGCTTCCCCGCGCAGCCCTGCGCCAGCGCGGGACAAACACGGACTGGAAAGCTCGACGGCCCGCAGGCGCCACCACGAATAACGAAGCCTCGCCAGGGCCACGACGACGCTGCGGAAACGGCGGGATGTCAAGGACGAGTTTTGCGTTTGCTTCTCTTGGAGGCCGTCGCCTTACTCGACGCATAGCCGTCCATGAAGGCAGAAACGGCCTCACTCACGTTCTTTTCGATCTCGGCCTCCGTGGGCGCCGGCCGGATGTTCCAGATAACGCGCCGCAGCGTCCACCCAGCACACATCTCCAGAAACTGCTCAGCGGCAGTGAGCGGGTCGGCGCGCCGCAGCGTGCCGGCATCCATCGCCTCGGCAAATGACTGGGTGATCATCCGGTAGCCCGGCTTAATGCCGACTTCGTCGAAGAGCCTGCCTATCTCGGGGAAACGCAGCGCCTCGGCCGCCGCAAGCCGCTGAAGCGAAATATGAGTGTGCGACATTATCCTCTTCATGGTCGAACGCCCAAACCAGCCGAGCCAAGCCCGGAACTCCGAAGGCATGACGGTGAGATCGTAGTCTTCAGGCTTCGGATCGACGATGTCCTGCACAATCGCCAGCAGCAGCTGCTCCTTGGATTGAAAGTGGTTGTAGAGCGTCTGCTTCGATCCCCCGACCGCCGCGGCGATCTGCGACATCGAGGTTCCCGCATAGCCCTCCCTGAAGATCAGATCGCGCGCGGTCGCGACGATCTCTGCTCGCTTGCGGTCCTTGCGAGAGGGGATGGACCGTTCATCCGTCATTCCAGACGAGCCTCGATTTTCGGGTTGACATGGACCGTACTGTACGGTTAGTACGTACGGTACGGTCCAGCTTACCAGAAAGTTGGCCGAGCTGTCCAGATCGAAAGGAGAACGGAAATGCGGTATCTAAGCATGATCAAGTCGATCGAGAACAAGCCGGGGCCGCCGCCCCCCGCGTTGCTGCGCGCAATCGGAACGTTAGGCGCGGAAGCGGCGCAGGCTGGCGCACTGATCGATACCGGCGGGTTTGGCGCCACATCCGCGGGTGCGCTCGTCCGCGTCGCCGACGGCAGGGTCACCGTGACCGACGGACCTTTCGCCCAAGGAGAGGAAGTGGCCGGCGGCTACGCGATATTCGAAGCCGCGTCCAAGGCGGAGGCGGTCAAGTTCGCCAGCCGGTTCATGGAACTGCATGCTGAGCACTGGCCGGAATGGCAAGGCACAGCGGAGATTCGGCCGGTTTTTGGCCCGCCGACAGCAGGCTGAGCGCGCGTGAGCATCTGGCTCGCTCCGGGGGGCTTGGCAAATCCTCCCGGAGCGGGTGTTCGGCGTGTATCCTGGCGTAATGCTTTGGAGCGGCCTCGCTCTGCGAGATAATAGCAGTCGTGCTCTCGTCTCACTGCGGACAAGAACGATCGATACACGCGCAGCGCAACGGGTCTCGGCGTACTCCAGCGTAGATTTGGCGGGCCCGCCGTGATTCGAACGGAGGAGTGTGATGCTGAAGCGCCTTCTCGTTTTGGGACTCGTGCTCGGCCTCGTTCTGCCGGCGGCGCTCTCTACGCCGAAATCCTTCGCGCAAAGCGCCGTTTCGCGCCAGCCCGAAATCGCCGGGCTCTCGCAGGAGCGGCTCGGCAAACTTGCCTCGGTCTTCCGCGCGGACGTGGACGAGGGACGCATTCCGGGCGTGGTGCTGCTCGTCGCGCGCAATGGCGAGATCGCGCTGTTCGAAGCGATCGGCTTCCGCGACCGCGCCGCGAATGCGCCGATGAAGAAGGACGACATCTTCCGCCTCTATTCGATGACAAAGCCCATCGTCAGCGTCGCGGCGATGATGCTGGTCGAGGAAGGGCGGCTGCTGCTCTCCGACCCCGTCTCGAAGCACATGCCCGAGCTCAAAGGGCTGAAGGTCGGCGTCGAGAAGCCGGACGCAGACGGCAAGCCCGTGCTCGAGCTGGTGCCGGCCGCGCGCGAGATGACGGTGCAGGATCTCCTGCGCCACACCTCGGGCATCACCTATGGCATCTTCGGCCGCTCGCTCGTGAAGCAAGCTTACAACGAACTCAATCCGCTCGACGGCAACCAGACGAGCGGCGAGCTGGTCGCCAAGCTCGCGAAGTTGCCGCTCGCATTCCAGCCCGGCACCACCTGGGACTACGGCCAATCGACCGACCTTCTCGGCGTGCTGGTCGAGCGCGTGTCGGGCAAGCCGCTCGACATGTTCCTCGAAGAGCGCATCCTCAGGCCGCTCGGCATGCAGGATGCCGGCTTCTTCGTGCCGGAATCGAAACAGGCGCGCCTCGCCGAAGCGCAGCCCGAGGGCGGCAAGCCGCAGCGCCTGCTCGACGTCTCGAAGCGGCCCACGTTCCTCGCCGGCGGCCACGGCATGGTCTCGACCGCAAACGACTATCTCCGCTTCGCGACCATGCTGCTCAATGGCGGCGAGCTCGACGGCGTGCGCCTGTTGGGCACGAAGACCGTCGCGTATATGACCAGCGACCATCTCGGCGGGCTTTCGCGCGGCCCGGCCTTCTCGCCGGGACCGGGCTACAGCTTCGGCTTGGGCTTCGGGGTGCGCACGCAGGAGGGCGTGGCGGCCGCGCCCGGCTCCGCCGGCGACTATTACTGGGGCGGGCTTGGCGGGACCTATTTCTGGGCCGATCCCAAGGAAAAGCTTGTCGCCATCCTGATGCTGCAGGCGCCGAGCCAGCGCGACTACTACCGCGCGCTGTTCCGCAGCTTGGTGTACGCGGCGCTCGTGAAGTGAGCGTGCGAACCCCTCATCCATCGTCCCCACCGCGGCGAGCCGCGCCGCGTTGAGATCGACATGTCGGGTACCGAAAATGCGAAGGCCGCGGGATGGACGAGATCCCGCGGCCTTCACAAGGGTTGGCGCCGGAGCGGAGGAGAGCACGCTACACGGCACTCAATTTCGTCTCAGTCCCCGCTGCCTCGGTCTGGCCAGCCCTGCAGCGGACTGTTGCCTTCTACCCAGGCCTTGTGGCGAAGGGCGTGCCAAATCGTGGCGAGTTTGTGATTTCTGTCCGTATAGTTAACGATTTCAATAAATTGGATTTCTCGCCTCCGCCGCGGATCGGGGCGAGGCTCTGCCCAGACACGGAAAAGGCCGCAGCGTTGGAGGGGCACCCGCTACGGCCTTCCCGGGGACATGGGCTCCGGCGTGGGGGAGACACCGGAGCTCACTTATGCAGCAGCTTGGGGCCGCTGCTCGGTTGGAGCCGGTCGGGGAGATTGTCCGGCTTCGAACCACGTTCTCATCTAGCGTCCGACCCGTGGCAGACGTTTGCAGGACCGACGGCGATTCGGTGAAGAATCGCGGCGAAAGCATGGAGGTGCAAACTCGTAGAATTGCGTATTCCGCCGAGGAAAATCGCACCTCCGACAATACGGCGGGCGTGACGTTTGCCGGCGGTCGGCGCACCGGACGCGCGCATGGCCGCCCCGGGATCGCGCCGGCCCGCTCTCGACCGCGCGCGAACGCGATTCCATATCCCTCTGCCATTTTCACCGCAAAGGAGAGGGCTGCGATGATCGAGCTCTATTTCTGGTCCACCCCCAACGGCTACAAGCCGCTGATGTTCCTCGAGGAGACGAAGCTTCCCTACACGCTGAAGCCGGTCAACATCGGCACCGGCGAACAATTCGATCCCGCTTTCCTCAAGATCGCGCCCAACAACCGCATCCCGGCCATGGTCGATACCGCGCCCAACGGCGGCGGCCAGCCGATCGCAATCTTCGAATCGGGCGCCATTCTGCTTTATCTCGCGGAGAAGACCGGAAAGCTCATCCCGGCCGGGCCGACCGCGCGCTGGGACTGCATCCAATGGCTCTTCTGGCAGATGGCGGGTCTCGGGCCGATGGCCGGGCAGAACCACCACTTCACGCAATACGCGCCCGAGAAATTTCCCTATGCCATCGACCGCTATGTCAAGGAGACCAACCGGCTTTACGCCGTGCTCAACAAGCGCCTGGCCGACCGCGAATACGTCGCCGGCGCCTATTCGATCGCCGACATGGCGGCCTATCCCTGGATCGTGCCCTACGAGCGCCAGCGGCAGAACCTCGCCGACTTCCCGCACTTGAAGCGCTGGTTCGAGGCGGTCAAGGCGCGGCCCTCGACCGTCGCCGCCTACGAGAAAGGCAAGAGCCTCGACACCGGCCCGATGACCGAGGCGGCGAAGAAAGTCCTGTTCGGGCAGACGGCGGCGGTCGTTCGTTAGCGGGGGCGCCCGAGTACGTCGTGTTCGACGGCGTGCGCGAGATCATCGGCGCCGGCTCGTCAGGATGATGGCGCGCTGCGCGGGCTTCGGGCATGCGGGGGCGCCTCCGCGTTTCCGCTTGTCTCGATTCAATTGCCGCGTTGCGCGGGGGCGGGCGTTGGCGTATCACGCGCGCGCGTTTGCAGCCCCGCAATGTCTTCCATGTCCGTCCTCGCCCAGCGCTTGGCCCGCATCAAGCCCTCCGCCACCCAAGGGGTGACGATGAAGGCGCGCGCATTGAAGGCCGCGGGGCGCGACATCATCGGCCTCGGCGCGGGCGAGCCCGATTTCGACACGCCGCCCAACATCAAGGCCGCGGCCAAGAAGGCCATCGACGCCGGCGACACGAAATACACCGACGTCGGCGGCACGCCGGCGCTGAAGAAAGCGATTTGCGCCAAGTTCAAGCGCGACAACGCGCTCGACTACGCGCCCGAACAGGTCATCGCGTCGACCGGCGGCAAGCAGGTGCTGTTCAACGCGTTCCTGGCGACGCTCGACGCCGGCGACGAGGTCATCATTCCGGCGCCCTATTGGGTGAGCTATCCGGACATGGTGATCCTGGCCGAGGGCGCGCCGGTGTTCGTGCCCTGCCCGCAGAACAACGGCTTCAAGCTCGTGCCCGAGGAGCTCGAGAAGGCGATCACGCCCCGGACCAAGTGGGTGCTCCTCAACAGCCCCTCGAACCCGTCGGGCGCCGCATACAGCAAGGCCGAGTTGACGGCCGTCACCGACGTGCTCGTGCGCCACCCGCATGTGTGGGTGATGACCGACGACATGTACGAGCACCTCGTCTACGACGATTTCGAGTTCTGGTCGCCGGCGCAGCTCGAACCCAAACTCTATTCGCGCACGCTCACGATCAACGGAGTCTCCAAGGCGTATTGCATGACCGGCTGGCGCATCGGCTATGCCGGCGGCCCCAAGGACCTCGTCCGGGCGATGACCGACATCCAGGGGCACAGCACCTCGAACCCCTCCTCGGTGAGCCAGGCCGCGTCGGTCGAGGCGCTGAACGGTCCGCAGGATTTCATCCCGAAGAACAACGCCGTGTTCAAGGAGCGGCGCGACCTCGTCGTCGCCATGCTCAACGAGGCCAAGGGCCTGCGTTGCCCTGTGCCCGAGGGCGCGTTCTATGTCTATCCCTCGTGCGCCGGCACGATCGGCAAGACCACGCCCGCCGGAAAGCGCATCGAGACCGACGAGGATTTCGTCACTTACCTCCTTGAGGCGGAAGGCGTCGCCGTGGTGCAGGGCTCGGCGTTCGGCCTCGCCCCGCATTTCCGCGTCTCCTACGCCACCTCGACCGCGGCGCTGCGCGAAGCCTGCAAGCGCATCCAACGCGCGTGCGCCGCGCTGCGCTAGAGAAGCGGTCTTGCGCGTAAGGCGCGCTGCGCGCCCGAATTCGCGTTTGTGCACAGGCCGATTTTGGCGCGGTCATCCGCCTAACATTTTGATTTTACCCGATTTATGACCTCATTTATGATCGGCCGGGCGGCGATTATTCTAACAAAATCAACCGGCTAGCGTCCGAGGCCGTGCGTGCCGCGCCGGCCGCGCGCATCTCTTGGTCAACTAAGCCTTTGGGCATAGTCACGTTGTTTTCGACAGATTTATTCACAAGGCCGGCGCCCCCGGCAGGGGTTTTGGCGCCAGCGCGGGGGCGATTGACGCGCGGGCGGCAGCATCGAAATTGGTCCCATGAGCGAGACGGACATCGAAAACGGAGCGGAGCCGGAGCCGGAGCCGGGCCCGCTCGCCGCCGGCGCGGCGCTGATCCGGGAGCACCTGGCGCGCCTTCCGCAAGGGCCCGGCGTCTACCGCATGCTCGACAAGCGCGGCGACGCGCTCTACGTCGGCAAGGCCCGGAGCCTCGCCAAGCGCGTCGCGAACTATTGCGCTACGGCCAAGCTGCCCGAGCGCCTGCGCCGCATGGTGGCGGAGACGGCGTCGCTCGAGATCGTCTCGACCCACACCGAGGTCGAGGCGCTGCTGCTCGAATCGAACCTCATCAAGCGCCTGCGCCCCCGCTACAACGTGCTGCTGCGCGACGACAAGTCGTTCCCCTACATCCACATCACCGCGGCCGATCCGGCGGCGCCGCTCGAAAGCCCGAAGCGCTGGGCGCGCATCATCAAGCACCGCGGCGCGCGCGACGAGGGCGGACTCTATTACGGGCCGTTCGCCTCGGCCGGCGCCGTCAACCGCACGCTCAACTCGCTGCAGCGCGCGTTCCTGCTGCGCTCGTGCACCGACGGCGTTTTCGCCGGCCGCACGCGGCCCTGCCTTCTCCACCAGATCAAGCGCTGCAGCGCGCCCTGCGTCGGGCGCGTGACGCCCGAGACCTACGCCGAGTTCATCAAGCAGGCCGAGGGTTTCCTCTCGGGCCGCGACCCCGGCATCCGCGAGCGCTTCGCCGCGGAGATGGAGAAGGCGAGCGCCGCGCTGGAGTTCGAAACCGCCGCTTCCTACCGCGACCGCGTCCGCGCGCTCGCGCACATTCAGGCGCGCCAGGACATCAACGTGCAGGAGCTCGACGAGGCCGACGTGATCGCGGCGCAGCGCGAGGCCGGACAGACCTGCATCCAGGTGTTCTTCTTCCGCGGCGGCCAGAACTGGGGCAACCGCGCCTATTTCCCGCGCCACGACAAGAGCGCTTCGGGCGGCGAGGTGCTCGCCGCCTTCATCGGCCAGTTCTACGACAACAAGACGCCGCCGAAGCTGGTGCTGCTGAGCGAGGAGGTGCCCGACGCGGCGCTGATCGAGGAAGCGCTCTCGGTGCGCGCGGGGCGGAAAGTGGAGCTCGCGGTCCCGCAGCGCGGCGAGAAGCGCAAGCTGCTCGAGCACGCGCTCGACAACGCCAAGAACGCGCTCGCCCGCCGCCTCGCCGAAAGCTCGTCGCAGCGGAAGATGCTGGAAGGCGTGGCCGATGCGTTCCGCCTCGAAGCGGCGCCCGAGCGCATCGAGATCTACGACAACAGCCACATCCAGGGCGCCAACGCCGTGGGCGCCATGGTCGTGGCCGGCGCCGAGGGCTTCGTGAAATCCGCCTACCGCAAATTCAACATCAAGACGGCGAAACCCGGCGGCCCGGAGGAGGGCGGGATATCCCCCGGCGACGACTTCGGCATGATGCGCGAGGTGCTGACGCGGCGCTTCAAGCGCGCGATCGAGGAGGACGCCGAGCGCGAGCGCGGCACCTGGCCCGATCTCGTGCTGATCGACGGCGGCGCCGGCCAGCTCTCGGCCGCGCGCGCGGTGCTGGGCGATCTCGGCATCAACGACGTGCCGCTCGTCGCCATCGCCAAGGGGCCCGACCGCAACGCGGGCCGGGAGACGTTCTACCTCCTCGACGGCAGCGAGCGGCGGTTTCCGCACGGCGATCCGGTGCTCTTCTTCCTGCAGCGGCTGCGCGACGAGGCGCACCGCTTCGCGATCGGCGCCCACCGCGCGCGCCGCGCGGCGAGCACCTTGCGCTCGCAGCTCGACGACGTTCCCGGCATCGGCGCCAGGCGCAAGAAGGCCCTCTTGCTGCGCTTCGGCTCGGCCAAGGGCGTGGCGGCGGCCGGCCTCGAGGACCTCGAGTCCACGCCGGGGATCAGCAAGGTGGTGGCGAAGAAGCTCTACGACTTCTTCCACGGGGAGGGATGAGGCGCTATTGACCCCCATCATCGCCAATTATAAATTTCGACTACATTCGAGTTGCTTTTGATAGCGGGACGCAGGATGGCCAACGGCAAGCAAACTCACGTGGTTGCGGTTTCGCTCCCCAAGGATTTGTTCCGCGATCTCGAAAAGCTGCGCATCCGCCGGTTCCAAAAGCGCTCGGAGATCGTGAAGGAAGCGGTGCGCCAGTACCTCGAGCGCAGCCGCGGCGCAACTGATGACACTTATTGGGCGGCACGCGAAGCTGCTGTCCCTTACGACGACGAGCCTTACACCGCCGCCGATCGCGCAGCCGTCGCGCGCGCAAAGGCAGAAATACGGCGCGGCGAGTACGTCACCCTCGATGAACTGAATCGAAAGCTCCGAGATGTGGCGCGTCGTCGTTCCAAGAAGCGTCGTTAGGGCGCTCAAACGGATTCCCGCGCACGATCGCCAGCGGATCGAGGCAGGCATCGAGGCCATGATCGACAATCCCTTCAGCGGCGATTTTCAGAAGCTTTACGGGCGCGAATACCGGTTACGTGTCGGGAGCTATCGTGTCCTTTTCGAGATCGACCAAAAGACACGCACCGTCGAGGTCCACGAGGTTGTCCGGCGAACATCGACAACCTATTGATTAAGAAGTGCCGCGGCGCCCTTGGAACAGCTAGGACGGAAAAGAATCGTCATGTCCGCCAACGTCCCCAACGCCTTGACCATCGCGCGCCCGCTGCGGTGCCGCCGCGGCGGGGCTCGCCGATCTCGAGAGCACGCCCGGGATCAGCAAGGTCGTCGCGAAGAAGGTCTACGACCATTTCCACGGCGAGGGATAGCCGCCGTTGCCCGCGCGACCTACCGATTATAAATTTCAAATGAATTCTCGTTGTCTTTCATAATCGGTACAGAGTACAGAGACATGGCCAACGGCAAACAGACCCGCGTCGTCGCCGTTTCGCTCCCCAAAGAGCTCTTCCGCGATCTCGAAGCGTTGCGCTTGCGGCGCTTTCAGAAGCGCTCGGAGATCGTCAAGGAGGCGATTCGCGAATACATCGATCTCTATCGCGCCGGAGGCGGTGCGGGCGTGCGCGAAGCGCCCACGCCCTACGAGGACGAGCCGGTGACGGTGCGGGAAAAGGCGGCCTTCGCGCGCGGCGAAGCGGAGTACCGGCGCGGCGAGTATCTGACTCTGGAGGAACTGCGCGCACATCTGCGCAAGCGCAGAAAGCGCAATGTGGCGCGTCGCCGTCGCTAAGCGCGCGGTGCGTTCGATCGAGCGCCTCCCGGCGGCGGAGCAAGCGCGAGTGGAAGCGGCCTTTGTCGATCTGGCAGGCAGTCCGTTCGATCCCGCCCATAGCACGGCGCTCAAGCCCGGCCGCGACCGGCGCCGGTGGCGCATCGGAAATTATCGAATCTTCTACACGCTCGACCGCAAGGCCAAGGTCGCCGTGGCAAACGACGTTCTGTGCCGCACCAGCACCACCTATTGAGGCTGCCAACAAGGCGCCAAGGCGCGCGGCTGCCGGCGTCGCCAAACGCGGCGCCATGACTATATTGTTCCTTTGCTGCTCTCGCGATCCGCATCCGATGACCGCCAACGTCCCCAACGCCTTGACCATCGCCCGCATCGCGGCGGTGCCGCTGCTGATCGCGGTGTTCTATCTGCCCGCACCGGCGGCGAACTGGGTGGCGCTGGCGGTGTTCGTGTCCGCGTCGCTGACCGATCTCGTCGACGGCTGGCTCGCGCGGCGCTGGGAGCAGCAGAGCGATTTCGGCAAGGTGCTCGACCCCATCGCCGACAAGCTGCTGGTGGCGGCGGCGCTCTTCATGCTGGCGGCCTTCGACCGGCTTTCGATCCCGTCGATCGTCGCGGCGATCGCCATCCTGGGGCGCGAAATCATGGTCTCGGGCCTGCGCGAGTTCCTCGCCGGCCGCGCGAGCCTGCCGGTGACCGCGCTCGCCAAGTGGAAGACGGGCGCGCAGATGACGGCGGTCGGCTTCCTATTGGTGGGCCCGGCGGCGCCCTGGGACGTGCCCGCGCAGCTGGTCGGCGAGATCGGGCTCTGGCTGGCGGCGGTGCTGACGCTCGTCACCGGCTGGGACTATCTGCGCCGCGGCCTCGATTTGATGGCGGAGGCGCGTGTCGCGCGCGCGAAGCCTGACGCGGGCGCCGCGCAATGAAGCTCTTCGGCCTCGCGGGCTGGAGCGGCGCCGGCAAGACGGGCCTGATCGTGCGGCTCTTGCCCGAGCTGGTCGGGCGCGGCCTCGCGGTCTCGACGATGAAGCACGCGCACCACGCGTTCGACATCGACCAGCCGGGCAAGGATTCCTTCGAGCATCGGCAAGCCGGCGCCACCGAGGTGCTGGTCACTTCGGCCAACCGCTGGGCGCTGATGCACGAGCTGCGCGGCGCGCCCGAGGCCGAGCTGGAAAGGCTCGTCGCGCGCATGACGCCGGTCGATCTGCTGCTGATCGAGGGCTTCAAGCATCATCCGCACGACAAGCTCGAGGTCTTCCGCCGCGCGGTGGGCAAGCCGCTGTTGTGCGTCGCCGATCCGCGCGTCGTCGCCGTCGCCAGCGACGCGCCCGTGCCGGAAGCGCGCGTGCCGGTGATCGGCCTCGACGACACCCGCGCGATCGCCGATTTCATCGTCGCGCATTGCGGCCTCGCCCGCGGCGAAGCGCGCGGAGCCGCCTGATGGCGCAGCTCTCCGACGATTGCTTCGCGTTCGGCGGACCGCTGATCGGCCTCGACGAAGCGTTGAAGCTGCTCCTGCAGCGCACCGAGGCCGTCACCGGCATCGAGCCCGTCCCGCTCGCCGCAGCGCGCGGACGCGTGCTGGCGGAGGACATCGTGGCGCCGCGCGACGTGCCGCCGCACGACAATTCCGCCGTCGACGGCTACGCGATCTATTTCGACGACTTGGCACCGGGCGCCGAGACCGTGCTTCCGGTCGTCGGCCGCGCCGCCGCGGGTCATCCGCTCGCGGGCGAGCACAAGCGCGCGACGGCCGTGCGCATCTTCACCGGCGCGCCGATGCCGCCCGGCGAAGCCGCCGCGCCGGGGCCCGACACCGTGATGATGCAGGAGGATTGCGTCGAGGCGGACGGCCTCGTGCGCATTCCGCCCGGCCTCAAGCGCGGCTCCAATCGGCGGAAACGCGGCGAGGACGTGAAGGCGGGTACGGTCATCCTGCGCGCGGGGCGGCGCCTGCGCCCGCCGGATATCGGGCTTGCCGCTTCGATCGGATTGACCGCCGTGCCGGCGCGGCTGCCGCTGCGCGTGGCCCTCTTCTCGACCGGCGACGAGATCCGCGAGCCCGGCACGCCGGCGCCGGAGGGCACGGTCTACGACGCGAACCGGTTCTCGCTGCTCGCCGCGCTGCAGGCCCTCGGCTCGGCGGTCACCGATCTCGGCATCCTGCCCGACCGCCTCGAGACGATCCGCGAGGCGCTCGAGCGCGCCGCCGCCTCCCACGACCTCATCCTCACCTCGGGCGGCATGTCGACCGGCGAGGAGGACCACATCAAGCCGGCGGTCGAGGCGCAGGGCACGCTGCATTTCTGGCGCCTCGCGATCAAGCCCGGGCGCCCGATCGCGTTCGGCCAGGTGAACCGCGTGCCGTTCATCGGCCTGCCCGGCAACCCGGTCGCGGTGATGGTGACGTTCCTGCGCATCGCGCGGCCGCTCGTCTTGAGGCTGTCGGGCGCCGAAGTCGCCGCGCCGCGCCTGTTCAAGCTGCGCGCCGATTTCGAGCACAAGAAGAAGGCCGGGCGGCGCGAATGGGTGCGCGCGTTCATCGCGCGCGATGGCGGCGGCGGCGTGCTGCGCAAGTTTCCGCGCCAGGGCGCTGGCATCCTTACTTCGATGGTCGAATCCGACGGGCTCGTTGAACTGGGCGAGAACGTGACCCATCTCAAGGCCGGCGAGACGGTCGATTTCCTGCCGTTCAGCGAGGTGGATGCGTGAGGCAGCACTCGTCATGCCGACCGGAGCGAGCCGCTTTCGGCTCGCGGAGTGGAGGCATCGTGCGCCTCTGTTGCACGATCCCTCCACGACGCGGACCTTCGGCCCGCTTACGCAGAATTGCGCCATGCGGCGCAATTCTGCCGAAGGCCCGCGTTGCGGGCCGTCGCGGCCGCGCCAAGAGGCGCGTCCGCTTCGGTCGGGATGACGCTTAAGGCAAGAAGTGGCGATGAGGATTCTCTATTTCGCGTGGCTGCGGCAGAAGGTGGGCGCCGGCGAGGAAGAGGTCTCGCCGCCGCACGCCGTCAACACGGTGGCGGCGCTCGTGGCCTGGCTCAAGGCAAAAAGCCCGGCGCACGCGGCCGCCTTCGCCAACATGCAGGCCGTGCGCGTCGCCATCAATCAGGAATTCGCCGATTGGAACGCGCCCATCGCCGAGCACGACGAAATTGCGTTCTTTCCGCCCGTCACCGGCGGGTGACGCGCTAGCCCTTCTTGCTGTAGCCGCGCTTTTCCATGCAGTCGTCGTCGACGACTTGCCGGACGCGCCGCTCGTCGGCGGGCGTCTGCAGCGCGCGCCGCTGTTCTTGCACCGTCGTGCACCAATAGAGATCGCGCCGGACGTCTTCGGGCGTGGCCCCGCTCTTGGTCCATTGCTGATCCGCCGGCGTCGCGGTCTGGCAGCCCATCGCGAGCGCCGCCGCCAACGCGGCAAGGCCGATCCGCAGGAACATGGCTCTCTCCATCGCATGCCGGCGCGCCGACAATGGCGAGCAGGCGCGCCTCCTGTCAATTCGAGCCGCCCAGGGGCCCGCGATGCGCCTTGACCGCGGGGGGCGGCGGATCGACATTCGAGGGCGATGATACGGGTCCAGCGCGAAGACTTCGATCCCGGCCAGGAGCTGGCGCGGCTGACGGTGGGGCGCACGGATATCGGCGCCGCCGTGCTGTTCTGCGGCCTGGTGCGCGAGATGGCGGACACGGACGCCCGCATCCGCGCGATGACGCTCGAGCACTATTCCGGCATGACCGAGAGGATGCTGGCCGCGATCGAAGCCGAGGCGCTGGCGCGCTGGCCGCTGTCGGCCACGCTCATCGTGCACCGCTACGGACGGCTCGAGCCGGGCGAGCGCATCGTGCTCGCCGTCACCTGCTCGGCGCACCGCCAGGCCGCATTCGAGGCGAACATGTTCCTCGTCGATTGGCTGAAGACCAAGGCCCCATTTTGGAAGGTCGAGGAGCGGGCCAGCGGCGCCGCCTGGGTGGACGCGCGCGCCGGCGACGAGACGGCGGCCGCGCGCTGGACGAGAGGTGGGGCGAAGGCGGCGGAGTAGCCATGGCCGAGATCATAAGCCTGAGCAAGATCCGCAAGGCACGCGCCCGCGCCGAGGAAGCGCGCCGCGCCGCCGAGAACCGCGCCAAGCACGGCCGCACGAAGGGCCAGAAGACGAAGGAAGAGCTCGAGCGCGAGAAGATGCAGGAGGCGCTCGACCAGGCGAAGCGGGACGACAAAACCTGATTCAAGCTACCGGCGCTATTCGTCAAACAAGCCCAGTTCGGCGAGCAGATCGATGTTGCGGCGCCCGTGCATGGCCGCAACGAGGACAATGCCGCCTGAAACGGGCCGGTAAAAAAGCACGTACTCGCCAACCACAAAGCTTCGTAAATCCCGACCGAGATCCTGGCGCGACTTTCCGATTCCGGGCGCATCGGCTAGGAGATGCAGCTTCTCGTCGACGAGTCGGAAGCAATCGGTCAGCCGCGGCCAGCATTGTCCTGCGCGACGTAGTTCCAAATATCGTAGAGATCGTGGATGGCTTGCGGACGCCGCTCGACCTTGCCCACTATGGCGCTGCTCAGGCCTTGCCCTGCCGACGCGGCGCCTCAGCGATGACAGCTTCCATGTCGAGCGGCCCGGATGGTCCGCTGGCCTCGGCGGCTTCGATATGCACGCGCAATGCTTGCCATCGGTCGAGTTGCTCGAGCAGCCGCCGCGCAACCGCGTCTTGCTCGGCCTCGGGCAACGCCGCGAGCTTCCGCGAGGCCTCGCTCAGTGCCTTCGTCAAAAGTGATGTCATCGCCCGGCCATTGTCGCAGCGCAAATACTTACGCACAGATATGAGTGTGTAATCCGGATTTCTCAATGCCTGTAGTCCGGCGCCTCCTTGTCGAGGATGCGCTTCAGCGCCTCGAAATGCGCGGTCGTCTGCGTGTGGCCGACCGAGCTGCTCATCTGCTCGGCGGTTTTGCGCGCCACTTCGGGCCTCACCATCTTCAAGCGCCTGCCGGTCGACATCGCGATCACCTGGGTCATGCAGGCGCGCTCGAGATAGTAGAGCCGGTCATAGGCCTCGTGCACGGTCTGGCCGGTGACGATGACGCCGTGATTGGCGAGGAAGAGCACGCTCCTGTTGCCGAGCTTGCCCGCCATGCGATCGCCCTCCGCCTCGTCGAAAGCGAGGCCGTTGTAGTCGGGGTCGTAGGCGATCCGGTCGTGGAACATCAGCGAGGTCTGCAGCGCGGGCAACACCTCCGGCTCCTCCAGCATGGTGAGCGCGGTGGCGTAGGGCATGTGCGTGTGCAGCACGCAGCGCGCCTGCGGCGCCGCGCGGTGCAGGCGCCAGTGGATGTAGAACGCGGTGGGCTCGGGCGGCGAAGCACCCTCGATAAGCTTGCCGTCGTCGCCGACCAGCAGCAGGCTCGAGGCCGTGACCTCGCGCCAGTGCAAGCCTTGCGGGTTGATCAGGAACCGGTCCGTCGTGCCCGGCACCATGAAGCTGAAGTGATTGCAGATGGCCTCGCTGAGGCCGTGGCGCTCGGCCCAGCGCAGGGCGGCGGCAAGGTCGATGCGGGCGGCGCGGACCGAATCGTTATGTACGCTCATCGCTGACCCTCGGATCATGAAATTCGCCCAACATCGGCCCGGCACGCCGGCGCCGTCAACTCCGAATGCGGCGCGTTCGCGCCGCTCGCGCAAATTGCAATGCACGAATTGCGCCTTCGCGGTCAATTCGCGCTAACGCCCAAGTGATGCAGCATTGATGCCGAAGGCGGCGGCAAACGGCCTAAGTTTCGCGGTCCCATGCGGTCCCGCACGGGATTCTCTCAAGCCTACGAAAATGGGAGGCTCCCCATGAAGAAGACCTACGCCATCGCGTCGGCGGTCGCTGGTGCGCTCGCTCTCGCCGCTTCGCCGGCCCTCGCCCAGGTCAAGGGCGGCGCGGCCGGCATGACCTACCATTGCTGGGGCGCGGCGAAAGCCGGCCAAAACGACTGCGGCAGCAAGGCCGGCCTGCACTCCTGCGCCGGCATGTCGAAGACCGACTACGATCTCAGCACCTGGAAGGGCACCAAGGACGCGGCCGAATGCGACAAGCTCGGCGGCGTCCACGAGGCCGGCACCGGCGTCAACACGAAGATCAAGAAGTGATGTAAGCGTCTGCGGCGCGCCACCGCCCCGCATGGCGCGGGCGGTGGCCCGCCGTTTCGCCCGCCCGCGTGGCCGCGCAACCGCCGTGACCTCGCGACCTACTGCGCTGCAGCACCCGCCCTCGGGCGTGTCAAGGCATAGTTTCGAGGCGAAACGATTCTCGCCCTAACGCCATTGTGATGCGGCTTTGACTCTGGGGACGCGGGCGCCTTCGATTATATTCACCCTCGTCCGTGCGGATCCGCGCGGTCAGAAACGATCGTGACACAACAAGAGGAGTCCACGTCATGACGAAGATCTCCGCCATCGCCATCGCTTCGGCCGTCGCCGGTGCATTGGCTCTCGCCGGGGCCGCGACCGCCCAGACCAAGGGCGCCTCCGGCTTCAAGTGCTGGGGCGTCGCCAAGGCCGGTCTAAACGACTGCGCCAACGCCGCCAAGACCCACGACTGCGCCGGCCAGTCCAAGGCCGATTTCGATCTCGGCGAATGGAAGGCCGTGAAGGACGCCGCGGCGTGCACGCAGCTGGGCGGCTCCGACAAGCCCGGCAAGGGCAAGAACACGAAAGTGAAGATGTAGCTTTCGCGCTGCTGCGATGATGGCGGAGCAACCGTGTCCACGGCCGATCACGCGACCGGACCCGGGCCGATTCCCGCGCGAGCGGGAATCGGGCTCCGCCATCCGCACGTCCAGGATTTTCTCGACGCCCCGCCCGCGGTCGGCTGGTCCGAAGTCCACAGCGAGAACTATCTCGCCGCCGGCGGCCTGCGCCTCGCCGCGCTCGAGCGGATCCGCCGCGATCGTCCGCTGAGCTGCCACGGGGTCGGGCTTTCGCTGGGCTCGGCCGAAGGCCTCGATGGAGCACACCTCACGGCACTCCGCCGCCTGTTCGACCGCATCGAGCCCGGCCTCGTCTCCGAACACATCTCGTGGAGCATCGCGGGCGGCGTCTACTACAACGATCTCCTGCCGCTGCCGCTGACCGAGGAAGCGCTCGCCCTCTTCTGCCGCAACGTGGAGCGCGCGCAGGAGGCATTCGGCCGCCGCATCCTGGTCGAGAATCCGTCGACCTATCTCGAATTTGCGTCTTCGCGCATCCCCGAGCCCGAGTTCATCGCCGAGATCGTGCGCCGCACCGGCTGCGGCCTGCTGCTCGACGTGAACAACATCCACGTGAGCGCGCACAATCGCGGCTTCGATCCCATCGACTATCTCGCGGCCCTTCCGGCCGAGGCCGTGGGCGAGATCCACATCGCCGGCCACGCCCGGCGCCAGATCGGGGGCGAGACCGTGCTCATCGACGACCACGGCTCGCGCGTGATCGGCGAGGTGTGGGCTCTCCTTGACGCCGCGCTCGCGCGCACCGGCCCCGCGCCGGTGCTGGTGGAATGGGACACCGACATTCCTGAATTGAGCGTGCTGCTCGCCGAGGCCGCGACCGCCGACGCAGCGATCTTGCGCGCGGCGGCGCCGCGGCGCGACCCGCGCGCCGCCTCCACGCGGAGCCCCGCGCATGCTGCATGAGCTGCAAAGCCGCGTGGCGCGGAGCCTGCTCGACGAGTTCAAGGCGCCGGCGCCGGCCGGCCTCGTCGCGGGCGATCCCGCGCGCGCCGCGGCGCGCTTCATGATCCACCGCGGCAATGTGGTCGAGTCGCTCGCCAACGCGCTCGGCCATACCTACCCCGCGGTGAAAGCGGTTTCGGGGGAGCACAATTTCCGCGTCCTCGCCGCCGCTTATGTGCGCGCGCGCCCGCCGCTCCGCCCCGAGCTGATGTCGTATGGCGGGGATTTCCCCGGCTTCGTCGCCGGGCACACGGCCGCCACGCGCGATTTTCCGTTCCTGCCTGATCTCGCCCGCCTCGAATGGGCGATGAACGAGGTTTATTTCGCGGACGACGCGCCGCCGCTGGCGGGCGAAACGCTCGGCGCCGTTCCGCCCGAGCGCCTGCCGGCGCTGCGCCTGGCGGTGCATCCGGCGGCGCGGCTTGTCGCGTCCGATCACCCAATTCACGCGATCTGGGCGGCCGCCACGGCAGGCGACGCGCCGCCCGATCCGCCATCCGGGGGCGGCGCGCCGCACGGCGAAGCCGTCCTCGTCGCACGTCCTTCCGGCCCGGTCGAATGCTTCAGGCTCGATGCGGGCGAAACCGTCTTCCTAGGGGCCGTTGCCGCGGGGGCACCCCTGGAGAAGGCCCTGGCCGAGGCCGCTGCGGCCGCGCCGGGGTTCGATCTGTCCGTCGCGCTAGCGGCGGCGCTGTCCCGCGGCGTCTTCGGCGCCGAGGTCTCGTTCCATCCGTCACCCAATGGAGGGGTCTCATGACCACCATGACCAAGACTTCGGCCGCCGGTCCCCGCGTAGGCGGCTTGTTCGGGCTCATCGGCCGCCTGTTCGACGCGCACGAGGCCGTCGGGCGCGGCCTCGTCACTTTTCTCGAACCCATCTTCAACGTCGCCGCGCGCATCTGGATGGGCAAGATCTTCCTCGATTCCGGCCTCGCGCGCGTCGCCAACTGGGACAAGCAGGAGTTCCTGTTCAGCGAGGAGTACAAGCTTGGCCTGCTTTCGCCGAAGCTCTGGGCGATCATCACGACGGGCTCCGAACTCGTGCTGCCTATGCTGCTGTTCGTGGGCCTCTTCACGCGCGTGCCGGCGCTCGGCCTCCTGATCATGACCGCGTTCATCCACTTCGTGGTCGGCTTCGCCAACGACGACTACCTTGCGCCCTATCACTATGTGTGGATGCTGGCGTTCGGCTATCTGTTCATCCGCGGCGGCGGCCCGCTCTCGATCGATGGCTTCATCAAGAGCCAGCGGGAGTAGTATGACCCGGTGAACGCAGGTTGGAGATGAAACGCGCATTGCTCGCCGTCGCCTTCGCGTTTGCGCTCGCGGCTCCCGCGCTCGCGCAACAGAAGGTCGCCGTCATGTACAAGGCGGCGGGTTGCGGCTGTTGCGACGGCCACGCCGAGCACCTGCGCGCGAACGGCTACAAGGTGCGCGTCGTCGAACTCGCCGACCTCGAGCCCGTGAAGCGGAAGCACAGCGTCCCCGCGGCCCAAGCGGGATGCCACACGCTCGAGGTCGGCGGCTACGTCGTCGAGGGCCATGTGCCGGCCAGGATCATCGACAAGCTGCTCGCCGAGAAGCCCAGGATCAAAGGCATCTCGCTGCCCGGCATGCCCGACGGCTCGCCGGGCATGAGCGGCACGAAGACCGCGCCGTTCACGGTCTACGAGCTCGGCACCGACAAGGTGTTCGCCGTCGATTGAGCGCCGGCCCCGCGCCGGTCGAGCATCATCGCTTCGGCATAACCGTTGCGCTCGGCGGCCCCGTGGCAGGCGCCCAAGACGACCTGTTACTATTGCTGCGGCACCGGCTGCATCCTCGGCTTACCTTTGTCGACCACGAGAGTGTTCACCACACGGACGGGTGCATCGCCGACGTTTCTGAGTTCATGAATCACACCGCGAGGGTTGTGCCAAGCCTCCCCTGCGGCAATACGGCGCGGCTCGCGGCCCTCAACACGAAGCTCGACGGTGCCCTCGACGACGGTGCCGTAACAATCGCCAGGATGCGTGTGACGCCCGCTTGAGCCCCCCGGAGCGATTGTGATGGCGAGCATCGCTGTTTCCTTGCTCTCATCGCGCTCGACGGTGCTCAGGAGCAGCGGCTTGGCCACGAAGCCCGACATCTGCGCATGAGAAACGCCAGCCAACAGGATTGTTGAAAAGAGCGCCGGCGGACCGGCGATCGCTGCGCGGCGCGTGATGCCGTTGAGGAGGAAATCCGGCGATGAGCCAACGAGGAGTCCAATGGACCGAAAGGGAATCATGGTGCTTCTCCTTTCTCGTGCAGTACGCCATCGGGAGGGGGTACAAGGTGCGAGGCGGCGCGCGCGGTGCTCCGTTTGAAGACGCAGGCGACGTAGCACGTCGCATCGCACCAATGCCATGCGGAAACGGCATCTTTTTTAGCACCGTCGGGCAAACGGGTCTCGACCGCGCTTCGGAAAGCTCGGCGCGAATAGCCAAAGCGGAAGGCAAATCAGCTCCCGCGCCCGAAGCGGGAGGTTACTCCGCCGCCTTCGCGGCCTTGGCGCCTTGGCCGCGCACCAACGCGTCGTAGTCCTGCATCAGGGCACGCGTGATCTCGCCGGGCTTGAACTTCTGGTCGCCGATCGACTTGATCGGCGTCACCTCGGCGGCGCTGCCGGTGATGAAAACTTCCTGTGTCTCTTTGAGCTCCTCGGGCTTGATCGCGCGCTCGACCACCTTGAACCCGCGCTGCTGGGCGAGCGCGATCACGGTGCGGCGCGTGATGCCGTCCAAGAAGCAATCCGGCGTCGGCGTGTGGATCACGCCGTCCCGCACCAGGAACACGTTGGCGCCCGTCGTCTCGGCGATGAGGCCGCGCCAGTCGAGCATCATCGCATCCGCATCGCCGTCGCGCTCGGCGATGTGCTTGCTGATGGTGCAGATCATGTAGAGGCCGGCGGCCTTGCTCTTGGACGGCGCCGTGGCGGGATCGGGCCGGCGGTATTTCGCCCAGGCGAGGCGGATGCCTTCCATGCGCGCCTCGGGCGAGAAGTAGGACGGCCACTCCCAGGCGGCGATGGCGACGTTGATGCGGTTGTTCTGGGCCGAGACGCCCATCATCTCGCTGCCGCGCCAGGCGAGCGGGCGGACATAGCCGTCGGTCAGCTTGTTCGCCTCGAGCGTTGCCCGGCAAGCCTCGTCGATCTCGGCGACCGAATAGGGGATCTTGAAGTCGAGGATCGTCGCCGAATCGTGCAGGCGCTGGGTGTGCTCGGTGAGTTTGAAGATCGTGCCGTTATAGGCGCGCTCGCCCTCGAAGACGCAGGAGGCGTAGTGGAGGCCATGCGTGAGGACGTGCAGCGTCGCCTCCCGCCACGGCACCAGCTCGCCGTTCATCCAAATGAAGCCGTCGCGGTCATGAAAGGGCAGCATTGACATCCTATTTGCCTTGCGGGTTTAGTCCGACTGCCCCCTCCAGCGACGCAACCGGGAGCGCATAGAAAGAAATCCGCGCACGAAAATTTCGCGGGAAGGGCATTCCGCGTAACATCGTGACGCGAGGGAGTCAAGAATGCCCGAGTTCCGGGCGGGCGCAAGCCCCCTATTCCTACGGGACGAGGACCTACGCCAAGGCCTTGACATGCTGTTCTTCGCCTGGCGCGACTTGGCCGCGGAGGCGGATCCGACGCTGCAACGGGAGGGCCTGGGGCACGCTCATCACCGCGCCCTCTACTTCATCGGCCGCAACCACGGCATTTCCGTGAGCGCGCTAATGGCCATCCTCGGCATCACGAAACAGAGCTTGGGCCGCGTGCTCAAGGACCTCGCCGCCAAGGGCCTGACGCGCCAGACCGTCGGCAGCGAGGATCGCCGCGAGCGCCGCCTCGCGCTGACCGAAGCCGGGCAGGCGCTCGAGCAAGCGCTGACGGCGCCCCAGCGCGCGCTGATGGCCAAGGCCTATCGCGGCGCCGGCGCCGAGGCCGTCGCCGGCTTCCGCACCGTGCTGAGCGGATTGCGGCGCTAGAGGGCGCCCAGAGGCGCCGGTATTCGAGACCGCGCGCATTTGTGCGGGCGATGGGCCGGCGATCACGCTCGCGTCTATGGCGACACGACATTCGAGCTGGGTTGAGATCGATCGCTCGCAAAAGAGTTAAAGAGCGCCGCGCGCGGCGCGCCTTTTCGCCCGCAGCCAGCAGCCAGCAGCCAGCAGCGGCGCTAGCGGATGCGGATGCCGAAGTTGAAGCTCGGCCCGTAGTAATACGGATAGCCGTAGTAATACGGATAGCCGTGGTAATGCGGATAACCGTAGTAGGGCGCATGGTAGCGGTACGGCCGATAATAGCGGTATCGCGGATAGTGGTAGTAACCCGGGTAGTAGTCGCCGTAGCCGTAGCGATAACGGTGGTACGCCGGCGTCACCGCGCCCTTGTCATCGCGCTGCGTCGCTGACTTCTCGCCGGCGAGATTGGCGGCGGGGGCGGCGTTCGCGGTTCCAGCGATGCCGAGCCCGGCCGCGATCAAAGCGGCGCCGGTGAGATGAAGGATAGTCATCGCAACTTCCTTTCGAGTGCCACGCAAATGGGAGCGTCTCCGCCCGGCGATATGAGTGGTACGCGCGCTCTTGTCCACGGTTCGAAACCCGCCTCGGTTGATGGGCGCAAAAAAAAGAGCGCCGCGAGCGGCGCTCCTTTTTCTTCGTTCGCAGACTTCGGCTTAGCGGATGTGGATGCCGAAGTTGAAGCTCGGGCTACCGTAGTAGCCGTACGGATAGCTGTCGTAGTACGGGCTGTAGTAGCGGTAGCGCGGGGCGTAGTAGTAGTCCGAATAGTAGCTGTGGTAGCCGTAGTGATGGCGATGGTACACCTGCATCACCGCGCCCTTGTCATCGCGCTGCGTCGCCTGCTCACCCGCCGAGAAATTGGCGGCGGGGCCGGCCATGGCGGTGCCGGTGAGGCCGATCGTGGCTGCGGCCAACGCCGCGCTGGTCAGTCGAAGGATCTTCATAGGAACTCCTTTCAAGCAAACAATTAGGGAGCGTTAGCGCCCGCTCCCATCACCCATGAAAACGGCGCGCGCCCGGGAAGGTTCGCGGCCTGCGCCAATCTTGACCAGGACGTGAACGGCTGTTCATCTGAGGTTCAGTACGGCTGTTCATCTGAGGTTCAGTTTCGCGCATCTGCCATAACGCCGGGAATACGGCAGGAAGAAGGGGCGCACGATGCGTGCGCCCCTTTGCCTTCGAAGCAGAAGCGCTGCCTACCAGCCGATGCCGAGCCGCAGGCCCGGCGTGCGGATGAACACGCCGCCATCCGGACGATGGCGATAGCCATAGTGGCCGTGCCTGTAGCCGTAGGGATACGGCGCATAATAACGTGGCGGCGGCGGAGCGTAGTACGGCGAGTAATAGGGCCGATAGTAGGGCTGGTAGTAGGGCTGGTAGTAGGTGCCCTCGTAGCCCGTGTAGTAGGAACCGTGGCCGTGGTGATAGACCGGCGTGGCCACGGAGGCGCCCGTGGACGTGGTGTCGGCGCCGAGGTTCAGCGCCGGGGCCGCGCCGGCGGCGCCGGCCGTGGCAAGCGCGCCGGCGATGCCGACGGCGGCGGCGCGAACGATGCGAGCGATTTTCATGATGTCCTCTCCTTTGCACCCAAGCATACGGAGCGTTCGCCCGCCCCGTTGGTTGGCGCAATGCATAGCCGCGTTGCGCTGAACCCACCCTGACGCCGCCATTCATCCACCGTTCAGTTTCGCCGCGCGCGGTCTATAATCATGCGATGGAGACCGAACAGCCGCACGTGCTCGTGGTCGACGACAACCGCCGCTTCCGCGATCTGCTGCGGCGTTTTCTCGCGGACAACGGCTTCCGCGTGACCATCGCGCGCGATGCGCGCGAGGCGCGCGCCACCGTCGGCAGCTTCGCGTTCGATGCGATCATCCTCGACGTGATGATGCCGGGCGAATCGGGCCTGCATCTCGCCGGCGACCTGCGCAAGAAAATCGAGACGCCGATCCTGCTGCTGACCGCGATGGGCGAGACCGAGGACCGCATCTCGGGCTTCGAGCACGGCGCCGACGACTACCTGGTCAAGCCGTTCGAGCCGCGCGAGCTCGTGCTGCGCCTGAAGGCGCTGTTGCGCCGCGCCGCGCGCCCGGCGCCGCCGGCGGGCGACGAGGTGCGGATGGGCTCCTTCCGCTTCCGCCTCGACCGGCTCGAGCTGTTCCGCGGCGAGGAGCGCGTCAAGCTCACCGAGACCGAAGCGCGGCTCCTGGGCGCGCTCGCCAAGAAGGCGGGCGCCCCGCTCTCGCGCGAGGAGCTCGCGGCCGAGACCGGCGCCGAGGGCGGCGAGCGCGCGGTCGACGTGCAGGTGACGCGCCTGCGCCGCAAGCTCGAGGACGATCCGCGCGGCCCGCGCTACCTCCAGACGGCGCGCGGCAAAGGCTATCTCCTGCTGCCGGATTGAGCGCGATGTGGTGGTTCAAGCGCTACCTCCCGAAATCGCTGCTCGGCCGGGCGCTCTCGATCCTGGCGGCGCCGATCATCCTCGTGCAGGTGATCGCGATCTGGATTTTCTTCGACAACCACGTCGATGCGGTCACGCGCAACGCCGCGCGCTCGCTCGCCGGCGAGATCGGCCTCGCCTTGACGCTCGCCGATACCGCCGAGGCGAAGCAGCGCTCCGCGGCGCTGGAATTGGCCGAACGCTATCTGAGCATCCATCTCACCTGGCGGCCCGGCGGCAGGCTCGGGCCCGCGGTCAAGCATGTGGGCGCGAACACGCGCGCCGGCAGCGAGCTCATCGTCGCGATGGAGAATCTGAAGGTGCCGTTCCATGTCGACACCGAAACGCTGCCGCGCCAGATCCGCGTCGTGGCGCAGGGCAACACCGGCGTGCTCGAGGTGGTGGCGACGCGGAGAAAGCTCGGCAGCACGACCAACGAGATCTTCGTCATCTGGTCGCTCGGCAGCGCCGCAGTGACGCTCGGCATCGCGATCATCTTCATGCGCAACCTCGTGAAGCCGATCCGCCGCCTGGCCGAGGCGGCCGATGCGTTCGGCAAGGGCCAGGACGTGCCCGACTTCAAGCCCTACGGCGCCCGCGAGGTGCGCCAGGCCGCAGCCGCGTTCCTGATCATGCGCGAGCGCCTGCAGCGCCAGCTGCAGCAGCGCACCGAGATGCTGGCCGGCGTCTCGCACGACCTGCGCACGCCGCTGGCGCGCATGAAGCTCGAGCTCGCGCTGCTCGGGGACAAGCCCGAGGCCAAGGGCCTCGCCGCCGACGTGGCCGAGATGGAACAGATGGTCGAGGAGTATCTCGCCTTCGCGCGCGGCGAGGGCGCCGAGCAGGCCGTGGCCGTGAACCTGCCCGAGCTGCTCGAGGACGTGGTCGAATCGGCGCAGCGCAACGGCAACAACGTGACGCTCCAGACCAAGGGGCCGATGCGGGTGACGATCCGCCCCAACGGCTTCCGCCGCTGCTTGACCAACCTCATCGTCAACGCCGCCCGCTTCGGCACCGGCGTGCAGCTCCAGGCGCTGCGCAAGCCGCACTTCATCGAGATCACCGTCGACGACGACGGCCCCGGCGTCCCCGAGGACAAGCGCGAGGAAGTGTTCCGCCCGTTCTACCGCCTCGACAACGAGAAGAGCGAAAGCACCGGCGGCGCGGGCCTCGGCCTTACCATCGCCCGCGACGTGGTGCGGGGGCACGGCGGCGATATCCAGCTCGCCGAATCGCCGCTGGGCGGATTGCGGGTGCTGATCCGGCTGCCGGTGTGACGCGCACGAGCCGACCGCATTGCCGCGTCCGCCGGATTGCTCGATAATGAGCCAATTCCGGCGTCATCCCGACCGGAGCGCGGCGCCTTGCCGCGCGGAGTGGAGGGATCGCGCGGCAGCTGGCCCGCGATCCCTCCACTCCGCGCCCGCAAGAGCGGGCGCTCCGGTCGGGATGACGGCAGTCATCGAGAGGAATCGAGCGCTGAACGGCAAGGTGACCATTTCGCTGCCGAAGGCGCACCCGGGGCGTGCGCGATTCCGCGCGCGTTTCCCGCTGCTCTACGAGCGCCTGCGGGTGTTCCGCTGGAAGCTCAAGGATCTCTATCTCAGGACGACGGGCCGCGGCGTGTTCCGGCGCCTCGCCGCGGCGGCCGAGAAGCCCGCGCATATCGAGATCGAGACCATCAACAAGTGCAACAGCACCTGCGGTTTCTGCCCGGTGAACCGCTTCTCCGACCCGCGCCAGCCGATGCGCATGGAAGAGGCGCTGTTCCGCCGCATCATCGACGAGCTCGCGGATTGGGACTACCGGGGGACCCTGAACCTCTTCTCGAACAACGAGCCGTTCCTCGACAAGCGCATCTACGAATTCGCGGCCCTGGCGCGGGCGAAGCTGCCGCAGGCGTTCGTGCAGATCATCAGCAACGGCACCGCGCTCGACCCCGGCGGCGCCGAGCGCATCCTGCCGAACCTCTCGCACATGGTGATCAACAACTACGCCGCGGAATACAGGCTGCACGACAACGTGGCGGCGATCATCGCGCATCTCGAGGCGAAGCGGCCCGAGCTCGCCGACAAGCTCGTCGTCGGCTATCGCCTGCTCGACGAGTTCAAGACCAACCGCGCCGGCAACGCGCCCAACCGCAAAGTGAAGGCGCCGCATTTCAGAAGCCCCTGCGCCTATCCCTTCTTCCAGATGGTGATCCGGCCCGACGGCAAGCTCTCGATGTGCTGCAACGACGCGCTCGGCGAGGACACGCTCGGCGATGTCACGGCCGAAGGCGTCAAGGGCGCGTGGCTCAACGCCAACCGCCGCTCGGTGCAGCAGGCGATGCTGAAGGGCCGCCACACGATCCCGCTTTGCGCCAAATGCGACAACCTCGCCTGGTCGCGCCCCAAGCGCATCGCGAAGGCGGTGGCTACGGGGAACTTCACCGGGGCATAGAGCGGCCGCACGAGGCGATCACGCTGCGCCGCGTCCCGCCGACTTTACCGCGTAGAGCTTCAAGCCGCGGCCGAAATTGAAGACGAAGCGCACATGCGCGAAGCCGTGTCGGTCGAGCAGCGTCCTGAGGCTCAGGCGCGTGTGGTAGAACTTGTGGTCGGGCGCTCCGAAGTCGCGCGGCCGCGCGGCGCCGCGGCGTACGTATTCGTGGGCGCCGGGCGTCGTGAGGTAGAGAACGGCGCCGGGGCGCATACGAGCGGCGAGCGCGGCCACGAAGCGATCCTGGTCCGGCACGTGCTCGATCACTTCGGAGCAATAGACGCCGTCGAACTGCGCGCCGCCGAGCGGGGCGTCCTCGATCGGCGCCGCGAGGAACCGGCACGCGGGATACGTCTCGCGCGCGAAATCGACGAGCGTGCGGTTGATCTCGACGCCGACGCCGTCGAGCCCGATGCGCCGCCCGGCCTCGACGAGGCAACCGATATTCGAGCCGACATCGAGAAGCCGTTTGCCCGGCATGCGGCGCGCCAGGCGGCGTACGCGGCGCGTGCTGCGGCGCATCTTCTTCGCAAGCTTGGCGCGGTAGCCGTCGATGTAGCTGCGCCCGATCGCGTCGCCGCCGATTTCCGCCCGCGCCGACGGTTCGGCCGGCATCGGGATGAGCCGCGCAAGCTCGCAGCCGCTGCAGCGCCACCAGCGGTGGCCGTTCTGCTCCACGAGCGGCACCCACGCGCAGTCGCCGCAGCCGGCGCAGACCGGTGCCTCGCCGATCGCCGATGCTGCCCCTTGCATGAGCCGCCTAGAAGAGCTTGCCGCCATTGGGTACGGGCTTGTCGACTCCGACCAGCACCACGGCGCCCGCTGCATCGGGGAAGCCCAGCACGAGCACCTCGGACATGAGGGGCCCGATCTGCTTGGGCGGAAAATTCACCACCGCCGCGACCTGCCGCCCTACGAGTTCTTCGGCCCGGTAGAGATCGGTCAATTGCGCCGAGGCCTTCTTGACGCCGATGGCGGGGCCGAAATCGACGTTCAGGATGTAGGCCGGCTTGCGCGCGCGCGGGCTGGGCTCGGCGCTCATGACCGTGCCGACGCGGATGTCGACGCGCTCGAAATCGTCGTAGCCAATCTCCGGCATGCCCGGCTCCGCCCCCGATCCGGCGCGCTTATCGCGTGGCCGGTGTATCGCGTGGCCGGCGCCGCGCGGTCAAGCGGGCGCGCCCTCCGCGCGGCCGCCTTCGCGCCCCTTTCCGCCCGCGCGGCGGAACGAGAACGAGTTGGCGAAGCGCTCGGCGCGGCCGAGATTGCGGTCGAGGGCCGCCATGGTCTTGCCCATGTCTTTGCTCTCGTCGCGCAGCCAGGTGGCGAACGTTGCCGCGTAGACCACGGCGAGGCCCTTGACCCGGCAGGCGCCGGTCCAGCCGCCGGTGCCGATGCCGGCCGCTTCGAGCATCCAGGCCAGCGAGCGCAGCATGCGCTGGGCGCCGCAGATCGCGTCGGCGACGCCGACCCCGCCGCCCTCGCGCGCCACCACCGACAGGCCCTCGCGATAGGGCCGCAGCACGTCGAAGCGGCGCATCAGCACGTCGAACAGGCGGTCGCGCGCGGAGGTTTCGGGATCCGGCGTCTTGGCCGCCCCCGCGAGCACCTTGCGGTCGGCGAGGTCGACAATGCCGCGCAGGATGGCGCCCTTGTCGGCGAACCGCGCATTCAGCTCGGCCAAGCTCACATCGGCCGCGTCGGCGATGTCGGCGAGCGCGGCACGGCGCCAGCCAATGCGCACCGCCACCTCCATGGCCGCGGCAAGGATGCGCTCCACGGGATCGGCCGATTTTGGAGGTTCGGGGCGTTTCGGCTTGCCGGCGGATTTGGCCATGGGTCGCGCTCCTTCTCGTCCGATCAGTTTACTATAACGCCTGATCCGTCCAACACGCGAACGCTCCTTGGTCTCCCGGGCAACCGCAGTTCGCCGCGCTTGCTTTCCCGGCGTCATGTGCGATGCTCGTCTGGCGCGTGGCGGCGGACGGCCTTATGACCTCTTACGCGGTACAAAGAACGCCCATCCCGGCGGGACGGTCCAGCGCGGGCTCGCCCCTCAGCATGGCTGAAGAGCGCGCGCTGGCCGAGCGCGCGCGCGCCGGCGACGAGGCGGCGGCCGGCCGGCTCGTGCGCTCGCATCTCGGCTTCGTCGTCCACATCGCGCGGCGCTACCGGCGCTTCGGCCTGCCGCTCAACGACCTCGTCCAGGAAGGCACGATCGGCCTCATCCACGCGGTGCGCCGGTTCGATCCCGGCCGCAACACGCGCCTCTGCACCTATGCGGCGTGGTGGATCCGCGCGCACATCCAGGCCTATGTCGTGCGCTCGTGGTCGCTGGTGCGCCTCTCGACCGGCACGGCCCAGCGCGCGCTCTTCTTCCGCCTGCGCCGCATGATGGCGGATTTGAGGGGCGGCGCCGAGCAACTGGGCGAAGACGTGCTGCGCCCGCTGGCCGAGCGCTTCAAGGTTCCCATGCGCGAAGTGCTGGCGCTCGCGCGCCGCGCGGCCGGCTTCGACCGCTCGCTCGACCAGTCGGCCAACGACGCGCGGCCGACGGAGATTGCCGACCCCGCACCCGATCCCGAGGAACAGGCGGCGGCGGCCAGCCAGCAGCGCTGGCGCCAGGGCTTGATTGCCCGCGCGATGAAGGCGCTTTCGCAGCGCGAGCGCGCCATTATCGCCGGGCGGTATTTGGCCGAGCTCGCCAAGACGCGCGATGCGCTCGCCCGCGAACTCGGCATCTCGGCCGAGCGCGTCCGCCAGCTCGAGCAGAAGGCGCTCGAGAAGCTGCGCACCCTGTTGGCGCCGCTGCAGCGGGCGTAGGCGCGCCGACTAGGCCGGAGGATCGTCGCGTTCTTCGCTGGCGCTCGGCGGCCCCGCGCGGGACGTTTAGCTTGGACCGCGCGTTCTAACCGTGCCGATGAACGAGCCCGACCCACCCTTCGCGCCTTTCCCCGCCGTCTCGGCCGCGCGCGCGCCGGGACTCCGCATTCTCTGGTGCGACGCCGATGCCGCGCGGGCGGCGCGCGCCAAGCGCCTGCTCGCCGGCCGCGCCATCGTGGAGGCGGCGGCCGATCCGGGCGCCGCGCTCGCCTCGGCGCGCGCAATCTTGCCCGATCTCGTGGTGTGCGCGGCCGCCGATTCGGGCGCGGCGGAACTGATGGCGGCCTTGCGCGCGGACAGCCGCCTCGGCGCCGTTTCGCTCGTGCTGCTCGCCGCCGGCGAGCGCGAGGCGGCGGCGGCGCGGAGGTACCGCGTCGCCGACGTGCTTGCCGAGCCCATCAGCGATCATGAGCTCGCGGCGCGCGTGGGCGCGCAGCTCGAGATCCTGCGCCTGCGGCGCGCGCTGGCCGAGAAAGAGTCCGAGAGCGAGACCTGGCTCGGGCTCGCGTTGAAGGCATCGGGCCTCGGCGTGTGGCATAGCATGCTCTCCTCGGGCCAGCTCAACATGGACGCCAACCTCGCCTCGATGTTCGGCCTTCCGGCCGAGCCGGCACGGGTCCGCGACGCCGATTGGCTGGCGCGCATCCATCCCGAGGATCGCCCGCGCGTGATGGCCGAGCTCGCGGCGCGGCGCCAGGACCTGAAGCCGCTCGAGATCGATTTCCGCACCGTCTTGCCGGACGGCTCGATCCGCTCGCTGGCGGTGCTCGGCGCCGTCGTCCGCCGCGCCGACGACGTGGCCCACCGGAGCGTCGGCGTGGCGCGCGACGTGACCGAGCGCGTGCGCGACGCCGAACGCCGGCAATTGCTGCTCGGCGAGCTCAATCATCGCGTGCGCAATACGCTGGCTTCGGTGCTCGCGCTGGCGCAGCAAACCGCGCAGCACGCCGTCTCGATGCCGGCATTTCTCGAGGCGTTCCGCGCGCGCGTGATGGCGCTGGCGGCGGCGCACCAACTGCTCACGCGCGGCCATTGGCGGGGCGTAGAGCTCGGCGCGCTGGTCGAGGCGACGTTGGCGCCGGAACGCACCGCCGCGCCGGCGCGTGTCGAGATCGCCGGCCCGGCCTGCGAACTGCCGCCGCCCAAGGCGCTGGCGATGACCATGGGCCTGCACGAGCTCGCGACCAACGCGCGCAAATACGGCTCGCTCTCGGCCGCGGGCGGACGCCTCTCCGTCACCTGGTCGCTCGCCGAGGCGGATGGCGAGCGCCGCCTCACGCTGGTTTGGCTCGAGCGCGGCGGCCCGCCGGTGGCGCCGCCGGTGCGCGTCGGCTTCGGCACGCGCCTGCTCCGCCGCGCGCTCGGCGCCGATCTCGATGGCAGCGTGCGGCTCGACTTCGATCCGCCCGGCCTCCGCTGCATGTTCGAGTTTCCGATCGACCCAGCGCCGTGAAGTAAGATTGCAGGGAGGCGGGGAGAGGAAGCGTTCAGGACCAAGCTGGGAAGCAATGCATTGGTGCGCCTTCGGCGCGCCAAAGTCCCGCTTCTCCCCGCCTCCCCGCCTCCCTGCTCATCTTTCGATCACCGCATCGAGAAAGGCGATGACCTCGGCGAGCGCCGCCGTCACCGGCAGCGCGCCGGCGTAGGCGGCGAATTCGGCGGCCGGGCCGAACAGTACGATCTTCTTTCCGAAGCGCCGCGCGAGCCGGATTTCGTTATGCGTGCCGATGGCGCCCGGGAGCGCCACGACCGCATCGGCGGTGAGGATGTTCACGTGATTGCGCGTGATGAGATCGTCGTCGGCGCCGCGAAACGTGCCGAGCGGCGTCACGATCGCGACTTCGACCCACGGACTGGGATAGCCTTTCCGCGCCGCGAACCCTTTTTCGGGATCCGGGTCCGCCGGCAGGATGCCGATGCTGACGCCCTGCCGCCCGGGCGCCGAGCAGAAGGCTTCGGCGACCGCCGCCATGGCGCCCGCGCCGCCGCCGGTCAGGAGATGGACGCCGCGCCCCGCCAGATGCGCGCCGAGCGGCCCGGCATAGCCGGCCCAGGGCTGTTCGTGCGAGCCCATCACGCCCACGACGGGCAGGCGCGCGACGAACGGCGGCGCCATCGTCAGGCGAGATCGACCGCGTGTTTCTTCAGATCGGCGAGCTTGCAATAGTCGAGGGCGCCCTCGTGCGTGGCGGCGAGCACGACATTGGGCGCGGCACCCGCCTCGAGCGCTTCCTGCCAGCGCGGTGCGCAAAGGCACCAGCGGTCGCCGGCTTTCAGGCCGGGAAAGCCGTATTCGGGCATCGGCGTCGAGAGATCGTTGCCCGCGCTCGCACTGAACGCGAGGAACTCGGCGGTCATCAATGCGCAGACGGTATGCGAGCCCACATCTTCCGGGCCGGTGTTGCAGCAGCCGTCACGGAAGAAGCCGGTGGCGGGCCGGTCGCTGCAGCCTTTCAACGGCTCGCCGAGCACGTTGCGCGACTCGCGCATCCTGCGCATTCCGGAAGCGTCGGGCATGGCGTTCCTCGTCTCGGGTCTCGGCCGCAAGATAGTCTTTCCGCGGGCCGGTGGCGATGCCGGCGCGCAAGAGTTGAGGCGCGATCAAATCTCGATCTGGGTGCCGAGCTCGACGGTGCGGTTCGTGGGAATGCGGAAGAAATCCGCGGCGCTGATCGCGTTCCGTTGGAGGAAGATGAAGATCGACTCGCGCCAACGTCCGAGGCCGGCGGCCGCGCGGGCGATGAACTTGTCGCGCCCGAAGAAGTAAGACGTCGTCATCGGATCGGCGGCGAACCCCTCGCGGCCCGCGCATTGATCGAGCACGGTTGGCACGTTGGGCGGCTGCATGAAGCCGTAGCGGGCCACGATGCGGTAGAAGCCGCAGCCGAGCTTCTCGAATTCCACGCGCTCCTCCAGCGGCACCCAGGGCCGGTCCGCGGTCGCGACCGTGACAATCGCGATGCGCTCGTGCAGCACGTGATTGTGCTTGAGATTGTGGAGCAGCGCGTGCGGCACGATGCCGGTACGCTGCGAGAGGAACACCGCGGTGCCGGGAACGCGGCGGATGCCGTTGCCGTTGGCGCGCTCGCCGGCGCGTTCGGCCGCCTTCTGCTTCTCGGCGATGCGCGCCACGAAATCGGCGAGCGGCACCGCATCGGCCTCGCTGCGGCGCTGCGCGATCTCGCGCTGGCTCACCCACACGGCGATGATCGTGAACACGAGCCCCGCCATCATCAGCGAAACCCAGCCGCCGTCAGGGACCTTCACCAGCGTCGAGGTGAAAAAGGCGAGATCGATCGCGAGGAACGGCCCGACCAGCGCCGCCGCCGCAACGCGGCTCCACCCGCGCACGCGGCGGAAGAAATAATAGGCGAGCACCGTCGTCGCGGCCATGAGGCCGGTGACGGCGATGCCGTAGGCCGCCGCAAGATTGCTCGAGGTGTGGAAGCCGAGGACGAGCGCCAGCACGCCCAGGAACAGGAACGCGTTGATATGCGGCATGTAGATCTGGCCCATCTCGCGCGTCGAGGTGTGGCGGATGGAAAGCCGCGGCAGGAAGCCGATCAGCACGGCTTGGCGCGAGAGCGAGTAGGCGCCCGAGATCACGGCTTGGGAGGCGATGACGGTGGCGAGCGTCGCCAGCACGATCATCGGGTAGAGGGCCCAGGAGGGGACCAGCAGATAGAACGGGTTCTCGATCGCCGCCGGCGCGCGCAGCAGCAGTGCGCCCTGGCCGAAATAGTTGAGCAGCAGGCCCGGCAGCGCCACGGTGAGCCAGGCGAGGCTCATCGCGCGGCGGCCGAAATGGCCGAGATCGGCGTAGAGCGCTTCGCAGCCGGTAACGGCCAGCACGACGACGCCCAGGGCCAGGAATCCCACGATCTTGTGCTCGACGAAGAAGGCGAGCGCGTGCGCGGGATTGACCGCGGCGAGCACCGCCGGCGTCTCGGCGATCGAGACGGCGCCGACCAGGCCCAGCACCGCGAACCACACCAGCATGACCGGGCCGAACAGGCCGCCGACCGTGCCGGTACCGCGCTTCTGCACCGCGAACAGCGCGACGAGGATCACGATCGCGATCGGCACGATCCACTTTTCGAAGACCGGCGTCGCCACCTTCAGGCCTTCCACCGCGCTCAGCACGGAGATCGCCGGTGTCAGCAGCGCGTCGCCGAAGAACAGTGCCGCGCCGACCATGCCGAGCGCGACCGCCCAGCGCCGCCGCGGCCCGTGGCCGAGCTTCCCGGCGACGAGAGCCATCAGCGCGAGCGTGCCGCCCTCGCCGCGGTTGTCGGCGCGAAGGATGAAGAGCACGTACTTGACGGTGACCACGACGATCAGCGACCAGAAGACGAGCGACAGGATGCCGAGCACATTGGGCAGCGTCGGCGCGATGCCGCTCGCGGCGCTGAAGCATTCGCGGATGGTGTAGAGGGGGCTCGTGCCGATGTCGCCATAGACGACCCCGAGAGTGCCGAGCGTGAGCCGCGCCCAAGCCTGGTCGCGGCCGTTCTGCGGGGTCATGGACCCCTCCTGTCGATCTGTCGATGTGGGGGTGTCGGCGAATCCTACGATCATCTCGCGGGTGCGAAACGATCCCAGACGCAATGCTGCAATGCCAAAACAGCATGGAGAGCATTGGCTACCGATCGTTCAAAATACGCTTAACATATTGAAATACAGGGGCTTATGGGTGTGGCGAGCGGAACTGGCGCGAGCCCGGGATGCGCGCCGCTGCGACGCCGACGACCCGCTTCAGGCACGCGACTTCAGCGCGGCGAGCCGCTCGATAAGGTCCTTTGGCAGCCGGCGGGTGCGCGCGATGTCGACGGCGTCGTGGCCCCGAGGATCCTTGATCGAGGGATCGGCGCCGGCCTCGATCAGCAGCGCCAGGGTTTTCAACCTCCGGAGCCGTGCGGCATAGAAGATCGGCGTCTCGCCGCGCGCGACGAGGTTGAGGCGCGGCTTGGCCTTCAGCAGTTCGCGGCAGAGCGCGGCGTCGTCCTGGAAAACGGCGGTCCAGAGCGAATAGCTGGCATCGGCGCCCTGCTTCAGCAGAAAGCGCACCAGCGGCAGGTTCCGGCCGCGCGAGGCGGCATACCAGAGCGGATTGGCGCGGAAGTCGCCCTCGTCTTCGTCCATTGGCACCACCGCCTCGAGCTCGGCCCCGGCCGAGATCAGGGCCGCCGCCGTCTTCGTTCCATCCTTCTCGGCGGCTTTACCGTCCTTCGGATCCACGGCGCAGGCGATGTGCAGCGCGGTGCGGCCCTTGGCGTCGGTCGCTTTCGCCAGCGACGGCATTGCCGCGACGATCACGCGCACTGCGGCCGCCTCCCAACGCTTGGCGGCATCGAACAGCGCGGTCTTGGTTGCCCTCATCGGCGCCTCCGCGGCCCGTCACGCAGCCCGAATATCGGCGACTTGCCCCTTGGTCAGCGCCACGAGATCATCCGGCGTCAACGCAAACACCGCGTGCGGCGTGCCGGCGGCGGCCCAGATGTTGCCGAGCGTCAGCAGATCCCGATCGATGAGGACAATGGGCGGCGTCTCGTGCCCGACCGGGGGCACGCCGCCGATCACGAAGCCGGTGCGGCCGCGCACGAATTCCGCATCGGCCTTGCCGATGCTCTCGCCCACCAGCGCCGCCACCTTCTTCTCGTCGATGCGGTTGACGCCCGAAGCCATCACGAGCACCGCGCGCTGTGAGGTCTTGGCGCGGAACACGATCGACTTCGCGATCTGCGCCACGGTGCACCCTATGGCCGCCGCGGCCTCGGCGCTGGTGCGCGTGCTCGCCGGCATCACGCGCACACGCCCCTGATGGCCGCGCGCCGCGAGCGCATTCTGCACGCGCTGCGCGGCCGGCGGGAGGGCCGCCGTCGGCGCCTCGTCGTTCATGGCGTCTCTCTCACGCGATCAGCCCTTCGAGCCCGCGGACCAGCCCGCGGATGCCGGGGACCCTGCGGATGGCGAGCAGCGTGCCCGCGACATAGGGCGTCGCGCTCGAGCCCGCATCGTGCCGGATCGTGAGGCGCTCGTCAGCCGCGCCGAACACGCTTTCGACCGAGAGGACATAGCCGGGCAAGCGCAGGCTGTGGACCTGCACCGGATGGGGGCCGGTCTTGATTCCGGCGCCGCGCGTGGCCGGGAGGCCGGACAACTCCCCGACGGGCCTCGAGGTCGCGGGCTGCCTCGCCGCGGAGAGCAGCTCGGCGAGCTCGCGGCCGGTGCCCGACGGCGTGTCGGGCTTGGCGGCGCTCGCGTAGTCGATGATTTCGACGTCGCGGATGTAGCGCGCGGCCTCGAGCGTGAACCGCTTCAAGAGCGTCGCCGTGATCGAGAAATTGCCGGCGGCGACGACGCCGACACCTCGTTGCACCGCCTTCGCTTCGATCTCGGCGTAGTCCGCGGCGCCGAGGCCCGAGGTTCCGATGACGACGTGGCGTCCGGCGGCGACGGCGGCGAGCGCATGCGATTTGACCGCGGCCGGTTTCGTGTAGTCGACAACGACGTCGGCCGGCGTGCGTAGCGCCTCGTCGAGCTTGGCGACGATGGCGACGCCGTTTCGCGCCGTGCCGGCCGCCTCGCCGCAGTCGCGGCCTGCCGCCGACCTGCTGACCGCGCCCACGAGCTTCACGTCGTCGGCCTTCGCGAGCGCCGCCACGAGCGCCCGGCCGACCCAGCCGGTAGCCCCCGCGAGGATCACGCGGATCATTGCGCCAGTTCGTGCGAGCGCTTTGCGGCCGCGGCGACGGCTTTTGTCATCAGGGCCGGCATGCCGTCGGGGCCCATCAGGATCTTGAGCGCCGCCTCGGTGGTGCCGCCCGGGCTGGTCACGTTCTGACGCAGCTTCTTCGGTTCCTCGGGCGAGACGACGAGAAGCGCGCCGGCGCCGGCCACTGTGGCGCGCGCCAGCTGCGCCGCGAGCTTCGGCGGCAGCCCCGCCTCCTCGCCGGCCTTGGCCATGCATTCGGTCAGCAGGAACACATAGGCCGGCCCGCTGCCCGAGAGAGCGGTGACCGCATCCATCTGCTCTTCGTCCGTGACCCAAAGCACCTCGCCGACCGCGGTCAGCAGCTCTTCGCACAGCGCATGCTGCGCGGCGGAGACATAGGCATTCGCGATCGCGGCGGAGATGCCGCGCCCGATCGAGGCGGCGGTGTTCGGCATCGCACGCACGATGGCCGCGCGCTTGCCGAGCGCATCCTGGAAGTAGTCGATCGTGCGCCCGGCCGCGATCGAGAGCACGACGACGCCGTCCTGCGCGAAGCGGCGGAAATTTGGCGCCACCTCGTCCATGATCTGAGGCTTCACGGCGAGCACGACGATGTCGGGCTTGTAGGCGCCGGACAGCTCGTGCGGCGATTTCGCGTGCCCGATGCCCGAGGGCAGCGCCGCCACCGCCTTGCGGAACGAGGAAGCTTCGGGCTCGACGACGGTGATGGATGCCGGCGCCCGCCCGGCATCGATCCATCCACTGAGCAGGGCCCCGCCCATCTTGCCGCAGCCGACGAGCAGGATCCCGCCGGCCGCGCTGGTCATGGGGTCATGCCTCGCCGACGGTTTCCAGCAACGAGGCGGCGATCGCCTCTTCCGCGGTCTTACCGCCCCAGGTCACGAATTGGAAGGCGGGGTAGAAGCGCTCGCACTCGGTGAGCGCGATGTCGACCATGTCCTCGAGCTGCTCGACGCTGGCGCCGTGCGCGCCGCGCAAGAGGACGGTGTGGCGGAACACCGGGGTCGCTTCCTCGCTCGGCAGCACGAACGCGCCGAGCCAGAGCTTGGTGTTGATGAGCGTCAGCAGCTCGGCCACAGGCGTGAAGCGCTTCTTCGGCACCTTCATGTCCATGAAGCACGAAAGATGCATGGCCGAGAGATCTTCGCTCCACACGAAATGGAGGTGATAGGCGCACCAGTGGCCGGGAAACTCGACCGACAGCTCGTCGTCGGCCGAGCGTTGGAACGACCATTCGTTGGCCGTGACGATTTCTTCGACGATATCGAGGGGGTTGCGCGCGGACCTGGTCTGGCGTTCGGCTAAGGCAGTCATTCAGCGTCTCGTCCTCCCCGGGCGGCGGCCGGCTGGAGGCCCGCCGCGCTCTGCGGTTCGCTGTCGCCCGCGATCCCCCGAGATGCTGTGGCCGAGGGCCGCGGGAACACCACCCACTGATCACGTTGCCAAAATCGGAGTCGCGCCGCAATAGATATTGTGTGCCTGTTATCCTCTACCACAATTGGCTTGAAAGGTGCCAGGATGTTGATTAGAGCGGACAAGCGTGCTCCAGCCTTTGTAGAAGGCGATTCGTCTCCCCGGCGATTTTCATCCCCTCCCATGCGATCATCGGCGAAGCGAACGGCTGATTCCTCCACCGCCATTCCGGTCGATGCGATCATTCATGGCGATTGCATCGCCGGGATGCAGTCGCTTCCGGAGAAATGCGTCGATCTGGTCTTTGCCGATCCCCCTTACAACCTGCAATTGCGGCAGGAGCTGCTGCGGCCCGATTTGTCGGTCGTGGACGCCGTCCGCGACCCCTGGGATCGGTATTCCTCCTTCGCCGAATACGACGAATTCTCCACCAGGTGGTTACAGGCTTGCCGCCGCGTCATGAAGGACGATGCGGCGATCTGGGTCATCGGCAGCTACCACAATATCTTTCGGGTCGGCAGGATCATGATGGATCTTGGATTCTGGATCCTCAACGACGTGATCTGGTACAAAACGAACCCGATGCCCAACTTTCGCGGGACGCGATTCCAAAGCGCCACCGAAACGTTGATCTGGGCAAAGAAATCGATGGAGCAGAAGAAATACTGCTTCAACTATCACGCGATGAAGCACCTGAACGACGACAAGCAGATGCCGAACGTTTGGCACCTGCCGCTCTGCATTGGCGAGGAACGCATCAAACTAAACGGACGAAAAGCCCACTCGACGCAAAAGCCGGAACAATTGTTGTACCGCGTCGTTGCCGCGTCTTCGGAGCCCGGCGATCTGGTGCTCGACCCGTTCATGGGCAGTGGAACGACCGCCGCGGTAGCGAAGAAACTCGGACGGCACTTCGTCGGCTACGAAAAGGAAGCGGGTTACGTCGAAATCGCCAATGAGCGCATTGCAAACGCCTCCCGGCCGCTGCTGGCCGAATATCTGCTGCAGACGAGAAGCAAGCGCGATCGGCCGCGCGTGAAATTCGGCTCCTTGATCGACTCCGGGCTGCTGCCGCCAGGCACCACGCTCTTCTCGGGGAACAGAAAGTTTTCAGCGACAGTGATGGCCGATTCGCATTTGCATTGCTCGGCCGGCACAGGGTCGATTCACCGCGTTGGCGCGCTGCTGCAGGGCCTGCCCGCCTGCAATGGCTGGGATTTCTGGCACTTCGAAGACGTCCGGGGTCAACTAAAATCGATCGACGAACTTCGTGAAGCGTACGCCGCGCAAGCGGGGGCGGAAAACACGAGCGATACTACGGAAGATTGAGCGGACCGTCCGAGGGACGGTTCGAACCCGCTAACTCGCCGCAACGGCCGCTTGACGAAGCGATCCGGCAGCATTTACCGCGCCGGCCTGTTCGCCTCCAACGTCGCCATCCGCGCTTCGAGCGCCGCCACTTTCGCGGCGAGCGCTTCCTGCTCGGCGCGCGCCTTGGCGGCCATCGCGCGCACGACCTCGAAATCCTCGCGCGGCACGAGATTGGCGTCGGCCAGCATCGCCGTGAGCCGCGCCTTGATTATGCCCTCGACCTCGCCGCGGAAGCCGGCGGCCACGCCCATCAGGCCGTTGGCGAGCCGGGCGATGTCGTCGAGCACGCGATTTGACGTCTGCATTGCGGCCTCCGCTGCGGATGAAATCACTCTAGGTGGGCGCCTTGCCGCACCGCAAGAGCGCCCCTATAAGCCGTCCGTTGCGGAGAACGGCATGATCGTCGTCACCGGCGGCGCCGGATTCATCGGCTCGAATCTGATCGCGGGGCTGGAAGCGCGCGGTGCCGGCGAAATCGCGGTGGTCGACTGGCTCGGCAACGAAGGGAAATGGCGCAATCTCGCCAAGCGCGAGCTCGCCGCCATCGTCCCGCCCGAGGAAATGTTCGCCTATCTCGACGCGATGCGCGAGCGCATCGACACGATTTTTCACCTCGGCGCCGTTTCCTCCACCACCGAAACCGACGCCGATCTCATCGCGCGCACCAACATCGTGCTGCCGCAACGCTTGTGGGCGCTCGCCGCCGAGCGCGGCTGGCGCCTTATCTACGCTTCGTCCGCGGCCACCTATGGCGACGGCGAAGAAGGCTTCGACGACGACGGCAGCATCGAGCGCCTCGCCAAGCTCAGGCCTATGAACGCCTATGGCTGGAGCAAGCACGCGTTCGACCGCCACGTCGCGCGCCAAGTCGCCGGCAACGCGGCGCGGCCCCGGCAATGGGCCGGGCTCAAGTTCTTCAACGTGTTCGGGCCCAACGAATACCACAAGGGCTCCATGCGGAGCGTCGTGCACCAGATCCACCCGCGCATCGTGGCGGGCGAGACGGCGCGGCTCTTCAAGTCGCACCGGCCCGACGTCCCCGACGGCCGGCAGAAACGCGACTTCATCTGGGTGGGCGATTGCGTGGATGTCCTGCTCTGGCTCTACGACCACCCCGAGGTGAACGGCCTCTTCAACTGCGGCACCGGCCAGGCGCGGAGCTTCGAGGACCTGGCGCTGGCGGTGTTCGCCGCCGTGGGCAAGCCCTCGAAGATCGCCTACATCGACATGCCGCCCGAGATCCGCCCGCGCTATCAATACTTCACCGAGGCGAAGATCGAGCGCCTGCGCGCCGCCGGCTACAAGGCGCCGTTCACGCCGCTCGAAGACGGTGTCGGCCGCTACGTGCGCGATTTCCTCGCGGCGAAGGATCCGTATCTGTGAGTCATTCGTGCTTTGTCACGCGTCGTCATCCCGACCGAAGCGGCGCGCCTTCGCGCCGCGAAGCGGAGGGATCGTGCGCGACGCGAGCCGAAGCCGGCTCGCTTACTGCCAATTCGCGTTACCGCGCGAATTGGCGAGAAGGCCCGCACTTGCGGGCCGACGGATCCCTCCGCTTCGCGAGCCGCAAGGGCGGCCCGCTCCGGTCGGGATGACGGTGCGGTGGTGATGCTCGCAATGTTCGATCTCCTCCTCGCCGTCCCCTACCCGCGCATCGATCCGACCGCGTTCGCGATCGGGCCGTTCGCGGTGCGCTGGTACGCGCTGGCCTATGTGGCGGGGCTCGTCTTCGCCTGGTGGCATGTGCGCCGGGTCGCGGCGCAGCGCCCCGCGGGCAAGCGCCTGATGGAGCCCAAGGAGGTCGACGATCTCCTGTTCTGGGCCACGTTCGGCGTCGTCTTGGGCGGGCGGCTGGGCTACGTGCTCTTCTACAAGCCCGGCTACTACGTCGAACACCTCGACGAGGTGTTTTCGCTGTGGAAGGGAGGCATGTCGTTCCACGGCGGGCTCATCGGCGTGATCCTGGCGATGACGTGGGTCGCCTATTCGCGCAAGCGCAGGATGCTCTCGGTCTGCGATCTTGGCGCGCTGGCGACGCCGATCGGCCTCTTCCTCGGGCGCACGGCAAATTTCATCAATGGCGAGCTCTGGGGGCGCCCCTCGGACGTGCCCTGGGCCATGGTCTTCCCGGCCGATCCCGAGCAGCTGGCGCGGCATCCGAGCCAGCTCTATCAGGGTTTCTTGGAGGGCCTCTGCCTGTTCGCGCTGCTCTGGTACATGCGGAAGCGCCGCGACGCGCTCTCGCGCCCCGGCGAGATCGGCGGCTGGTTCTGCCTCGGCTATGGCGTCGCGCGCATCATCGGCGAATTCTTCCGCGAGCCCGACAAGCACCTCGGCTATCTGCTCGGGCCGATCACGATGGGCATGGTGCTGAGCCTGCCGCTCGTTGCCGTCGGCGCGTTCTTCATCTGGCGCGCGCGCAAACGCGCGGCCAGGGCGGCGGCGGCTTAGCGCCGGTCGGGCGTGAGCGCGGGCCCCGACGAGCCGCCGCTCCTTCCCCTTCTCCGCCGTCTGATCGCCGAGCAGGGGCCGATCGGCGTGGCCGCCTACATGGCGTTGGCGTTGGGCCATCCGCGCCACGGCTACTACATGACCCGCGATCCGTTCGGCGCGCGCGGCGATTTCACGACCGCGCCCGAAATCTCGCAGCTCTTCGGGGAATGCCTGGCGATCTGGTGCGCGATGAGCTGGGGCGTGATGCAGCGTCCGCTGCCGGTGCGCCTCGTCGAGATCGGGCCCGGGCGCGGCACGCTGATGGCCGACCTCATGCGCACGCTCGACCGCATCGCGCCGGAGCTGGCGCGCGGCGCCGCGATCCACCTGGTCGAGACCAGCACCGTGCTGCGCCGCAAGCAGCAGGCGGCGCTGGGCGGACGCCGCGCGTCTTGGCACGACGCGCTGATGCGGATTCCGATCGGCCCGATGTTGCTGGTGGCGAACGAGTTCTTCGACGCCCTGCCGATCCGGCAATTCGTGCGCGCCGGCGCGGGCTGGCGCGAACGCCTGGTCGATTGGGACGAGGCCGCGCAACGGCTTGTCTTCCGCGCCGGGCCCGAGCTGCCGGGGGCGGTTCCGCCCGCGCTCGCGGCGGCGCCCGAGGGCAGCATCTACGAGACCAGCGCGGTCGCCGCCGCGCTCGCCGGCGAGATCGGCACGCGTCTCGCCGCGGCGCCCGGCGCTGCGCTGATCGTCGACTACGGGCGCGGCGCGCCCGCCGCCGGCGACACGCTCGCGGCCATCCGCGGGCGAAAGAAGGACGCCGATCCGCTGGCGGCGCCGGGCGAGGCCGACTTGGCCGCGCATGTCGATTTCGCGGCGCTGGCGGCGGCGCTCGAGCAAAGCGGCGCGCGCTGCTGGGGGCCCATCACGCAGCGCGGGCTCCTGACGGCGCTCGGGATCGAGGCGCGGCTCGCGGCGCTGTTGCCCTGCGCCAGCCCGCAGCAAGCGGTTCAGCTCGAGAGCGGCGCGCGGCGCTTGATTGCGCCCGAGCGGATGGGCACCTTGTTCCTGGCGCTCGCAGCGACCTCGCCGGGCCTGCGCGCGCCGCCCGCGTTCGAAACCCCCGACCCTGCGCTGAGCCGATTGTTCCGATGACCGAAGCGCCCGCCGCCCGCTCTCCGCTGCTCTCCGGCCTTGCCGGCGTGAAGCATGGATTCTTCGGCCGCCAGGGCGGCGTCAGCGCCGGCATCTACGACAGCTTGAATTGCGGCCCCGGCTCGCACGACGCCCCGGAGGCGGTGCGCGAGAACCGCGCGCGCGTCGCGCGCACGCTCGGCGCCCCGCATCTCCTTTCGCTCTACCAGGTGCACGGCATCGAGGTGATCACCGCGCGCGAGCCGTGGGAGAACGGAAAGGACCGCCCGCGCTGCGACGCCATGGTCACCGACCGTCCGGGCCTGGCACTCGGCACGCTCGCGGCCGATTGCGCGCCGATTCTTTTCGCCGATCCCGAGGCCGGAGTCGCCGGCGCCGCGCACGCCGGCTGGCGCGGCGCGCTCGCCGGCGTGGCCGAGGCGACGGTGGGCGCGATGGAGCGCCTCGGCGCCAAGGCGCACCGCATCCGCGCGGCGCTCGGCCCCACGATCGCGCAGTCAAGCTACGAGGTCGGTCCCGAGTTCCCCGCGCCGTTCCTCGCCGAGCGCCGCGACAGCGAGCGCTTCTTCGCCGCCGCCGCCACGCCGGGCAAGCACATGTTCGATCTGCCCGGCTACATGGCGGCGCGGCTCGCGCGAATCGGCGTCGCCGCCGAGTGGATCGCCCACGACACCTGCGCGCAGCGCGACGCGTATTTCAGCTATCGCCGCACCACGCTCGGCGGCGGCGGCGACTACGGGCGCAACGTCTCGGCGATCGTGCTGGAACGCTGATGCTGCACTTCTCGCGCGACGAGCTGGCGGGGCGGCGCGCACGCGCCTGCGCCGCGATGGCGGCGCGCGGACTCGATGGCCTGCTGTGCTTCCGCCAGGAGTCGATGTTCTACCTGACTGGATACGACACGTTCGGCTACGTGTATTTCCAGTGCCTCTACCTCGGAGCCGATGGGCGGGTAACCTTGCTCACGCGCGCACCGGATCTCCGCCAGGCACGGCACACCTCCGATATCGAGGACGTTCGCATCTGGGTGGACCGCGAAGGCGCGGCGCCGGCGCTCGAGCTGCGGGCGATTCTCGAAGAGCATCGCTGCCGCGGCAGGCGCCTCGGGGTCGAGTGGGATGCGTACGGCCTCACCGCCGTCAACGGGCGCGCGCTCGACGCGGCGCTCGCGGACTTCTGCGCGCTCGCTGACGCTTCGCGGCTCGTGAGCGAGCTGAGGCTCGTGAAGAGCCCGGCCGAGATCGCCTATGTGCGCCGCGCGGCCGCGCTCGCCGACGAGGCATGGGCGGAGGCGGTGCGGCTTGCGCGCCCCGGCGCCTTCGAGGGCGACATCCTCGCCGCCATGCAGGGCGCGGTCTTCCGAGGCGGCGGCGACGATCCGGCCAACGAAACCATCATCGGCTCGGGGCGAGACGCGCTGCTCTGCCGCTATTTCACCGGCCGCCGGCATCTCGACGCGCACGACCAGCTGACGCTCGAGTTCGCCGGCGTCTATCGCCACTATCATAGCTGCCTGATGCGCACGATCTGCATCGGCACGCCGCCGGCCCGGCAATCGAAGATGTACGAGGTGGCGCGCGAGGCCCTGTTCGCCTGCGAGGCGGCAATGAAGCCGGGAACAGCCATGGCCGCGGTGTTCGACGCCCATGCGCGGGTGATCGACGCGCACGGCTTGAGCGAGCATCGCCTCAACGCTTGCGGCTATTCGCTCGGCACCACCTTCGCGCCCAACTGGATGGATTGGCCGATGTTCTACGCCGGCAATCCGGTGATCATGCGGCCGGGCATGGTCTTTTTCCTGCACATGGCCATCTTCGACAGCGAGCACGGCCTGGCGATGACGCTCGGCCGCACCTCGATCGTTGGCGAACGCGGCGCCGAACCGCTTTCGAAGGCCGCGCTTGACCTCGTCGTGCGGTGAGTTCGGCGATGCCCTATCTCTGGATGTTCTTCATCTTCTGCATGCTGGGCCTGCTGGCGCTCTGCGTGATGATCTGACGCGTGGTCAGCCGAGCTCGCGCGGCGGCGGATTGCCGGAGCTGCGCATCGTGACGAAGCGCTTCAGCACGTCGAACCAGAAGAGCGCGAACAGCGAGAGCGCGATAACGGTGAGCCCGATGCCGAGCAGCCAGAGCGCGTAGTCCATCGCCCGCGGCGCGCAGGCGGCGGCGAGCTCGGATTCGGCGCGGTTGAGGCGCGCTTCCGCCTCGCCGCGCTCGCCGACCGGCCGGCCGGCGTCGGCCGCGACGCGGCGCGCCTCGTCGCGGGTGCGGCGCAGTGGACTGCCCTCGGGGCAGAGGCCGCGCGCGCGCGGCATCGCGTCGGCGTACCAGCCGAGCGGCAGGCGCCGGCGCGCGCCGATCGTCTGGATCAGCTCCTCGATCGAGCAGCCGGGCCGCTCGCCCGCCCGGATCTCGGAGAGCGAGCAGCGCGCGGCCGTGGTGTCGGCGGAGCGGCGGATGACGTCGCGGATCTCGCCGTCGAGCCAGATATTGCGCGCCATGCCGATCGTGTCGGCGTTGAAGATCAGCGCCGCCGCCGCGGCCACGCCGAGCGTGATGGCCATCAGCTTGCGCCGGTACCACCCGCTCAAAGCGCCCATCGCATGGTCGTACCAGCTTGCGAGATGCGCTTCGAGCTCCGGCACGGTGGCGCCGTCGGCGGTGACGAAACTCCGCAGAACCTCGGCGATGCGGCTATAGCAGACCACCTCGGCCTCGAGCTGCGCCATCTTCTGATTGAGCGTGCCGGCATAACCGATGTAGTCGCGGACATAGTCGTCCTGTTCGCGATGCGCATTCTTCGAGACGTCCTCGCCGGTGGCGAGCTGGTTCTCGGCGGTGACGAGCTCGCCGGGCGTGGCGCCGCTGCGCCGCAGGTTGCGCTCGCGCTGGCGGAGCTGCTCCAGCACCTGCTCCGCCTCGGTCACCCGTTGGGCCACGATCTGGCCCTTGCGGTAGATCTCCATCTTCAACTGTTCGTACTTCTCGACGATGCGGTCGATGTTGTCGAGGAAGCTGCCGGCCGAGAGGTCGGCGCCGATCGCGGCGAGCTTGCGCTCGGTCTGGGCCAGGAACGCCTTCGCGAACAGCGCGCCCGGAATGTAGGACGGATCGCGCTCGCCGTGCTTCAAGCCGGCGATGAGCGGGTGCTGGTAGAGCCCCTCGGTCACGCGCCTGAACTTCGCGTCGCTCAAGAGCGTCTCGATGCCGGCGCGCAGCGTGCGCGCGCGGAGCCGCGTCGCTTGCGCAATCCACTCGTTGACGATCGTGCAGAGGAGGCTCAACAGCAGGTAGACGAAGACGAGGCCCAAGGCCACGTCCAAAATCGCAATCCCGGTCATGTTTCCCCTGATGATGCGATCGGGTGGGCCCGCCCCGGAGCCGCCGGTGAAAGCTAGGGGCAATTTCCGCCGCTGTCGAGGCGGGCGCCGGCCTATTCAGAAAGCCGCGCGGTCATCTAGCCCGCGGCTTGCAGGCGCGAGGCCGGATGCGATCGCGGGCGCCGCGCGCGCTGGCGGTCGAGTATAGATATATGGGCGATGGCGAGGACTGCCACGACGAACGGAAAGAGCAGCACGAAACGATGCTCGAAATTCGGCTCGCGGGAGAGAAGACCCATGACCAGCAGATAGCCGGTGTGCAGGCCCCCGAAAAGCAAGGCCCAGGCGCCGAGGATCTTGAACAAGTCTTGGCGCAGGACCGTCATCATCGAGAGGACGACGGCCAGCGCCAGCAACGCGTAGGCGATCGTGAGCGGCGGGTGGATCAGGCGCTTCAGTCCCTCGATGAGCCAGGCGGCGCGATCGGGGCCGGTCACGTTCGCGGGCGGGAACAGCAGGTGGTGGATGTGCCGCTCGAAGAAGCCCCAGATGCGCTCGCTCACGTCCTGGAGCGAATAGACGCGCGCCACCTCGTAGGAGTAGCGCGCGAACCGCGTGGCTCCGATCGCTTCCGGCCTGGCGAGCGGCGGACCGGCGACGTAGCCGTTCTCGAACACGACGTAGACGCGGCCCTCGGCGCGCATGAAGCTGGCCGTCTGCGCGGCGATCACCCGCGCGCCGCCTTCGCCCTGAATGCGCACGATGACGTTGCGCACGGTGTCGCGCGAGAGGCGCGATTGGAAATAGACCTCGACGCCCGGACTCAATTGCGAGAACGCGTTCTCGCGCAGGCTGGCCGGGCGGACGTTCTTCTCGGCGACGTAGGTCCGCTCGGCGAATTGGTGCGCCGACTCGGGCAGCAGGTAGAGCGACATCGCCGCGCACAAGGCCGCGGCGGCGCCCGCCACCACCAGCCCCGGCGCAACGAGCTGCCAGAGGCTGAGCCGCGACGCCTGCATGACGGTGAGCTCGCGATCTGTGAGCGCCACGAAGAAGGTGAAGCCGATCGCGAGTGCGGCCACCGCGGGCATCGAGAGGTACACGACCATCGGCATCAGCAGCCCCATCATGGTGAGAAGCTCGAAGAAGCCGAAGAGTTCGCGGCTGTAGCCGTCGTAGAGCGGCCTGGCATGCGCCAGCATCACGGGAAAGCAGTATGCGGGGGTCGCCACGAGGAGCGACTTCAGACACTTCTTGAGCAGGTACCGTTGAGCCAGAACCATTGTATGGTTCCTGCGACGCCGCCGTGTTCGCGTCCCGGGCCCTATTTCTCACATAATTCGCGCCAGACGACAATTGTCGCGACGCGGCGTGAGCGAGGGTGGACTTGGGAGGGCCCGGCCGCTACGGTGGCCGCGCGCCCATCGCCGCCGATGATCGCCTCGGAATTTCCGGAACCCGCGTCAGCGTGCCGTCCCAGATCATGACCGCCGTTGAGGCCCTGGGTTGGATCCTGTCTGCACTCTGGCTCGGCTCGCTCGCCCTCCATGTCGGCAGCGTGGCGGCGGCCCTGTCGCAGGCTTCGTTCCGCCGGCGGCGCGCCGCGGCGTCCCCTGCGCGGCGGCCCGTTTCCGTCATCGTACCGACGCGCGAGACCGAGATCGGGTTTCGGCGGCGGCTCGAGGAGCTCGCCGGGCTCGCCTACCCTCGCCATGAAGTCATCGTCGCGTCGGAGCGCCTCGACCCCGCACTCGAAGCTGCGGCTGCATCGCTGCCGGCGGACCACCGCGCACGCGTGCGCTGCATCGTCGACGGCGCGCGCCATACCTTCAACGCGAAAGTCAACGTCCTGCTGTCGGCCTATCGCGCGGCCGAACATGAGCTCATCCTGCTGACCGACGACAACGTGCGCTCGCCGCCCGACCGCATCGACGCGCTGCTGCCCTATCTGCACGGCGAGGTGGGCCTGGTTTCGGCCGTCGCGGTGGGCGTCGAGCCCGACGGCCTCGCCGCCGAGGTCGAAGCGTCGTTCATGAACGGCTACGGCGCACGGTTCCTCTTGGCCGCCGACCGCATCGGCTGGTCGGTCGCCATGGGCAAGACCCTGCTGTTCCGCCGCGGCGATCTCGACCGCGCGGGCGGGATCCTCGCGCTTGCGCAGGGCATGGCCATGGATTCGGTGATCCGCGAGCGGCTTGAAGCGATCGGCTTCAAGACGGTGCTGGCGCCGGTGCACGCGTCGCAGCCGCTCGGCCGCCGCCCGTTCGCCGCGGTGCTTGCGCGCCAGTTGCGCTGGATGGCGGCGCGGCGCTGGCACGCGCCTCTCGCCTTTTGGCCCGAGCCCGTGCACGGGTGGTGCGTCGCCGGCTTGACCGCCGGGTTCGCGGCGCAAATCCTTCTCGGCGGCGGGTTTCTGGCGGGCGCCGCAGGCACCTGGCTCGTGTGGCTCGGCGTCGACCTCGCCTGCACGCGGGCGCTCCGATGGCCGGTGTTCTGGCGCTATCCGCTCGCCTGGACCTTGCGCGAGCTGTTGGTTCCGGCGCTATGGGTGATGACGCTCGCCAAGCGCACGGTGACGTGGCGGGGCAACACGGTGTCGCTGCGTCCCCGCATCGCGGCGGTTGGCCGCGAATAGGCGCGCGGCGTGGCCGACATCTTGTTCTTCGCGATGCTGGCGCTGCTGGGCTTGGCGGCGCTGTTTGCGCTGCCGCTCTATGTCACGATCGCATCCTATCTCATTCGCCACCGCACCTGCCTTGCGGCCGAGCGCGCCCTGCTCGCGCAGCGGGTCGCGGAAGAGAGCCTGCCGCGCGTGCTGATTCAGATTCCGACCCACAACGAGCCGCGCGTGGTCGTCCGCGCCCTCTACGCCGTGGCGGCGATCGCGTGGCCGCGCGGGAAGCTCGAGATCCAGGTCCTCGACGACAGCAGCGACGAGACCGGCGCCGTCGCCGAGGCGGCGGCGGCGGAGCTCCGCGCCGCCGGCGCGCGCATCGAAGTGCTTCGACGCCCGAATCGGGACGGCTTCAAGGCCGGCGCGCTTGCGGCCGGGCTCGCGCGCTCGGACGCACCCTATGTCGCCGTGTTCGATGCCGACTACGTGCCGCCCGCCGAATGGCTGCTCGGCGCCCATGCGCCGATGCGGGCGGACGAGCGCGTCGGCTTCGTGCAGACGCGCGTCGCCTATCTCAACCGCGACCAGAGCAGGTTCACCCGCGCCCAGGCGCTGATGCTCGACCTCAACTACGCCTTCGAGCAGCCGGCGCGGGTGTGGAGCGGGCTGCCGATCCGCTTCAACGGCACCTGCGGCCTGTGGCGCCGGCGCGCCATCGAGGAGGCCGGCGGCTGGAGCGCCGCCACGCTCGCCGAGGATCTCGACATCAGCCACCGCGCGCAGGCCCGCGGCTGGCGCGCGGCCTATCTCGCAACTCTGGCGGCGCCCGGCGAGCTGCCGGCCAGCTGGCGCGCGTGGAAGCGCCAGCAATACCGCTGGACCAAGGGCACGGCCGAGGCGATGCTCAAGACGATGCGCGAGCTGTTGCCGCGGCTCGCCTGGTGGCGGCGTGCGGTGTTCGTCGCGGCCACGGCGGCGGAAACGCTGCTTCCCAGCGTCGCGTTACTCGCGGTCTTGACCGGTGTCGCGCACGTGGCGGCGAGCGGCCGCCTCTACGACCCCACGTTGACGGCGGCGATCTGGGCGACCATCGGCGTTCACGTTGTCGCGCGGCTGGCCGGCGTGGTCCTCAGCCGCAATGTCGCCGGCGGCGGCCGCCGCGGCCGGATGCTGGGCGACCTTGCCGCCGCTTTCGCTTTCGAACTGTCGGTGACCGCGGAGCGAATCCGGGCCACGGCCAGCGCCCTCGCCCGGCGCAAGAGCGGCTTCGTGCGCACGGAAAAGCAGGGCGCCTGACGCCTCAGCGCCGCACGCGCGCCGGCCGGCGCCAGCGCATTTCGATCCGGACTCCACGCCATTCGACTTCGCGCGTGAACGCCGCCACGAGCGTGAACACCGGTTGCAACAGATCGCGCAGCAGCCAGGCCGGCGGGCTGCGCCAGGTCAGCGGCCACCCGGCCGCAACGGTGAGAAGGAGCTCTCCGCCGTACCAGATCGCGGCGCTCGCGGAGAGGCCGGCCCACCACGCGGCGCCGAGCATCTCAGCCATCGCGACGGCGCCGAGCACGTTGAAGGCGAGTCCCCCGATCCAGATCTCCAACAGAAAGACCGCCGGATCATGGCACTTGATGCAGTTCTTCCAGCGCACATGGCGAAGCGCCAGCTCGCGCCAGGAGCGCGCGCCGATGGGGCGGATGGTGTTGCGATGCGCGAGCTCGAACCGGCCGCCGAGGCCGCGGAGCGCGCGGCTCAAGGCGTTGTCCTCGCATGGGCCCTCGGCAAGGCGCATCAAGCCGCCCGCCCTTTCGAGATCCGACTTGCGGAACGCGAACGCATTGCCGAATCCCGCCGCCAGCCCGAAAAGATCGAGGAACGCCTCGATGCGCAGCAGATAGCCGTTGTACTTGGCCGCCTCGATCTCCGCCGGCAGGTTCTCGGTCTGTCCGCCGATCGGCGCGGCCGTGACGGCGCGGGCGCCGGCGGCAAGCCGGCCCAGCAACTCGCCCAAGAGCCCGGCATCCGCCGCGACGGTGTCGTCGAAGAACACGATCGTGTCGTGGCGGGCCGCCCGATACGCCTTCGCGATGTTGCGGAGCTTGGGATTGGCGAATTCGGGAGCCTCGCCGACCATGAAGCGCACCCGGCCGCGATACGCGGCGGCGAGCGGCGCCGCAATCGCATAGGCCGGGTCGTGCGCGTCCGCAACGGCGACGATGATCTCGTCCGCGGCCTCGAGCCCGGCCAACGCGGACAGATTGCGCGCCAGATGCGGCGACACCCCCTTGATCGGCATGATGATGGTGAAAGGGCGCGGCGCCGCGGGGAATTCTTTCGGGGCTCTCCGCAGGATCGCGGCGACGATCGATGCGATGAAGAACGCCAGCATCGCCAGCCACACGATCACGACCGCGAGGCTCACACTGTCCCCCGTCCGCGACAACCCATGCACTGTGCCGGGCCGGGCCCGCCGACCGCTTGAGCCCGTTCTCCGCCTCCGGCAGCCACCGCGTGCGCGCCCGCGCTAGGCCCTTGTCGCGTCGCCGCGCGGCATCTCGAGCGGCTGATGAACCTCGTTGTCCGGCCCGTGCGTCGACACCACGATGCCGATCGGCGAGGAATAGGCCCGATCGTCGCGGCGCGGTTTGCCGTTCATCTGCCGCGCGTTCGCCACGGCATCGATCGCCGCCAGCAGCGCCGCGATGTCCTCGGGCGAATGCTCCGAGCAGACGCTGAATCGGATGATGCAGGCGCCGCGCGCGGTGGAGGGCGGCATCAGCAGATTGGCGTAGAATCCCGCCTGCAGCAGCGATCGCCAGAGCGTGTAGCACTCGGCGAGATCGTCGAAGACCATCGGCACGACCGGCGAGCGCGCCTCGATCGTCCGCAAGCCGCGCCGCTGTAGGCCGCGACGCAGATGCTCGACGTTGCGCCAGAGGCGAGCGCGCCGATCGTCGGCCGCGCGGATCTTGCCGAGCGACGCGCGGATCGCCGCCACGACCGGCGGCGGCAGCGCGGCCGTGAACATGAAGGCGCGCGCCGAGTACCGCAGGCAGAAGAAATCCGGGTGATCGGAGGCGGCGAAACCGCCCATGAGTCCGAAGCTCTTGCTGAACGTTCCCGTGAGAATGTCGACCTCGTGGGCAATCCCGAGTTCGTGCACGAGGCCCGAACCTTCGCGGCCGAACATGCCGAGGCTATGCGCCTCGTCGACGAGCAGGTTGCAGCCGAATTCGGCCTTCAAACGCGCGATCTCGATCAGCGGCGCCGTATCGCCGACCGCGCTGTAGACGCTCTCGACGATGATGAGGACGCGCGACTTCTCCTCCTTGATCTCGCCGAGCAGTCTCCGCAAGTGCGCGGTATCGTTGTGACGGAACTTGATCTTGCGCGCGGCGCTGAGCATCACGGCATCGTAGATGCTGGCGTGCGACTCCTCGTCCATGAGGATGACGTCGCCGCTGCCGCACAGTCCGGCGATGGCGCCGAGATTGGCCTGAAATCCGGTGGAGAAGACGATCGCGGACCGTTTGCCGACGAAAGCCGCGATGTCATGCTCGAGCTCGTAGTGATCGGGAGATTGCCCGACGCCACGCGCGAGGCCGTGGTGCCGACGCCGTTGGTCTCGATGGCGACGGTGGCGGCCCGCTTGATCTCGGGCTCGAATGTCATGCCGAGATAGTTATTGGTGCCGAACAGCTTCGTGCGCCGACCGCCGATCACGGCTTCGGTTGGCGAAAGGATTCGCTGGACTTGAATCTCGAGCGGATTCGGGCCGTCGATGATCTGCAGAAGCGCAGAACGGCGGCGCGCTAGAGACTCGATACCAGAAAAAATAGATCGGTGGTCGCCCCCCAACTCCTGCTCCTCAGCTGGTACGGAATTCCGACCAAGTTCCGCGCCCCCGGGTCGCAAAACCTAGACACTTTCGCCAGCGCACGCAAGCTGTGATGATCGTGCCGATGCCATCATGGCATACTGGCGTCATGCAAAACGTGGTCGTCACGGGCGCGAGCAGCGGGATCGGCGCGGCGTTGGCGCGCCGCTACGCCGGGCAGGGCGCGCGCCTGCTCCTCATCGGACGCGACGCGGCGCGGCTGGCATCGGTGGCGCAAGAGTGCGGCGCACAAGCGGCGCTGGTCGAGACCGCGCGGGTGGATGTGCGCGAGCGCGCGGCGATGGCCGCCGTGCTGCGCGATTTCGACGGACGACATCCGGTGGACGTGGTGGTGGCCAACGCCGGCGTGACGAGCGTCCTCGCGCCCGACGCGACGGTCGAGACCGCGGAGGCGTTCGAACGCGTGCTCGAAACGAATCTCATCGGCGCGTCCAACACGGTGGCTCCCGTGGCCGAACGCATGGCGGCGCGGGGAGCGGGGCGGATCGGGCTCGTGGGCTCGATCGCCGGCCTGCGCGGACTGCCCTATTCGCCCGCCTACTGCGCGTCCAAGGCCGGCTTGAAGGCGATGGGCGAGGCAATGCGCGCGCGGCTGAGGCCGCGCGGCGTCTCGGTCACCATCGCCTCGATTGGCTTCGTCGTGACGCCGCTTGACGACAGCATCGCCAGTCCCAAGCCGCTCCGGATGACGCCGGAGCGCGCGGCCGCGCGCGTCGCCGCAGCCATCGGCGCCGGCCGCGCACACGTGGCGTTTCCGCTGCCGCTGGCCGCGGCGGCGCGCATTCTGGCGCTGCTGCCGCCGCGTCTCGGCGATGCGCTGTTGCGCCAGGTCGCGGTCAGCCCCCGCAAGATCGGCGAGTGACCGCGAGGGCCATGCAGGCGCAGCGCATCGAAGTGCGTCCCGTGCGCACGCGGCGCGAGCGCAGGGCGTTTCTGCGCCTGCCCGCGCGCATCTTCGCCGGCGATCATGCCTGGGTTCCGCCGCTTTACCGCGACGAGCGCCGCAAGCTCACGCCCGGCCGCCATCCGTTTTTCGACCACGGCACGGCCGAGTTTTGGCTCGCTTGGCAGGGCGATGCGCCGGTCGGCCGCATCAGCGCGCAGGTCAACGGCCTGGCCGCGCAGCCGGGCGCGCCGCTCACGGTCCATTTCGGCATGCTCGACGCGGTCGACGATGCGAACGTGTTCGCAGCGCTCGTCGGCGCCGCGCGAGGGTGGGCCAGGGCGCACGACGCCGCGGCCCTCGAAGGACCCTACAGCCTTTCCTTGAACGAGGAGTTCGGCGTGCTGGCGGACGGGTTCGATACGCCGCCGGTCGTGATGATGGCACACACCCGGCCCTACTATCTCGCACGTCTGGAAGCGCTCGGCTTCGCCAAGGCCAAGGATTTTCACCATTGGGTGGTCCGCCCGGAACCGCCCACTCTGGCAAAGATGCGGGGCTTCTTCGGCCGCCTGCGCCTCCCGGAGAACAGCAGCATTCGCCATTCCAGCCACCGGACGCTGCGCCGCGACTTCCATCTCGGCATGCGCGTCTACAATGCGGCCTGGCGGCGGCAATGGGGTTTTGTTCCGGTAACGGCGGCCGAGGTCGATTTTCTCGCCGACAAGCTGCGCTTCATCTACGACCCCAAAATGCTCATGCTGGCCGAGCGCGACGGCGAGGTCATCGCGCTCTGCTGCTGCATCCCGGACTACAACGAGATCACGCGCGACCTTGGCGGCCGGCTGCTGCCCCTGGGATGGCTGAAATTCGCCTGGCGCCTCGCGACGCGCCGCATCGGCGGCATGCGGCTCATCCTGATCGGGGTCGACCCGCGCTTTCACAAGACGCCGGGCGGCGCCGCCCTCCACATGATCATGATCCATCGGATGATCGAATACCTGGTCGAGCGCGGCTTGCGGGCGCTCGAGCTCGCCTGGATGATCGAGGACAATCGCGACATGCTGAAGCTTGCGGGCTACTTCGGCGCCGAGCCGCGCAAGACCTACCGCGTGCTGCGCCTTCCCCTCGCGTGAGACTCAGCACGCCGCGCCGGCGACTTCCGCAAAGGTCGCAACGCGCACGCCCTCACGCGCGCAGAGATCGGCGAAATCCGGGCCGGCAAGGAACGCATGTTCGTGCTCGCGGCAGCGCATCCACGGGCGGCGCCGCTCGGCATCGTCGGCGCAGCGGCCGGGATGGCAGACGACCAGATGACGCGGGCCCGGCGCGCGCAGGAACGAAGGAAACAGCGCCGCATACGACGCGGCCCCGCGAACGTCGTAGAACCCGCTGATGCCGTCATTGGTCGGAATTCCGCACGCCGCCGCGCGCCGCCTGAGCCTGTGGCCGAGAAACGACGCGGCGGCGGCGTCGAGCACGCGGTGGCCGCGTTGCCGGATGCTGGCGAGCGAGTCCGCGCAGACCCGCAGCCACGGGCGCCAGGCGGAGCCGCGTTCGGCGATCGCCTCCGCCACGAGCGCGGCGATCAGCGGGAATTGATGGGCGTGATGGTGGCCGTCGACGAAGTCCGGCCTGCGGCCCACCGCGTCCGCGAAGCTTTCGATCTGGCGCGCGATCTCGCGGCGCACGTCGTCGCGGCGCAGACGGCCGCCGAGGATCGCAGCCAGCAGCGCGCCCTGGCTCCGCGGCCGCCCGCCGGGCGCGAGCGAGGACGCGCCCTCGAGGGGCGCGAACTCGGTGAAGCAGAGGTGCAGGCCGAGCTCGGTGCCGGCGCCGAGGGCGCGAAGGCGGGACGCGTCGGCGCGCCAGGCGGGTGCCGTCACCATCGCGCTCACGGCGGACAGCCGCCCGCGGGCGGCAAGGTCGAGAACGGCGTCGTCCACCCCCAGCGTCAGGCCGAAATCGTCGGCGCAGAGGATGAAGGGCCTCAGCATGCTCGTTTCCGCCGCGGCGCTTGGGGTCCGGCGCGCGCCGCCGCCTAGGCTTCGATCAGGAAGCGCGATGCGTCGTCGTGCTCCTCGTGCACCGCACTCTGATATTTCGGGATGATCTCGTTGGGCTTGCCCGCCTCGCGGATGCGGCCGCGATCGATCCAGATCACGCGGTCGCAAAGATTGGAAACCTCCGCCGCGCTGTGCGAGACGAGCAGGATCGACCCGGTGCGGCGGAACTTGTGGAGGAACTCCTTGCACTTGTCTTGGAACGCCGAGTCGCCCACCGCGAGCGACTCGTCGATCACCATGAGTTCGGCATCGGCGTGCGCGCAGATCGCGAACGCGAGGCGCATGAACATGCCGCTCGAGTAGAGCTTCATCGGCTGGTCGATGAACTGGCCGATGGCTGCGAAGTCCGCGATCGACTCGAAGCGCCTGATGATGTCGGCGCGCTTAACGCCGAGCACGACGCCGCCGATGATAGCATTCTCGCGGCCGGTGAGTTCGGTGTCGAAGCCGGCCCCGAGCGAAAGCACCGGCGCAATGCGTCCGTGCACCTCGACCTCGCCGTAGGTGGGCGCGGTGATCCCGCAGATGATCTGCAGCAGCGTGGACTTGCCGGCGCCGTTGCGGCCGATAATACCGATGCTTTCGCCGCGCTTGGCCTCGAAGCTGATGTCGCGCAGCACCCAATAGTCCCTGTAGTACTTCTTGAACCGCCCGAAGATCATCTGTTTGAAGCGATCCCCGTAGTGCGTGTAGAACTGGTACGACTTGCCGACGCCGGCGGCGCGGATCATCAGGTCAGACGACATCGACCAGAATGCTCCGGTAGCGCATGAACACGGCGTGGCCGCCCCAGAAGATCAGCATCGAGACCGTCCACGATCCGGCATAAATCGCAAGATCGGGCAGCGCGCCATGCAGCACGAGATCGCGCGTCATCTCGATGTAGCCGGCGAGCGGATTGAGATAGGCGAAGCTGCGCGCCGGCTCCGGCACGTCCGAGACGCTGTAGAAAACCGGGCTGCCGAAGATGATCAGCGGCATGATCGACGTGATGATGTGGGCCACGTCCTGCGTCAGCGAGCCGAGTGCCGCGAAAAACCAAACGACACCCAGGAGCATGAGGCAGTAGGGCACCAACACGATGGGGATCAGCAGCACGGTCGGCGGAATCGATCCGGTCAGCGCGAGCTCGAACGCGAGCAGGATGACGAAGCTGATCCCGGCATAGACGAGCGCCCGGCACAGCGCGATCCAGCCCAGCGTGTCGCTTGGGAAGATCGTCTTCTTCAGGAACCAGGCGTTCTCGCGCATGAGATTGGGCGCGCGCGCGAACAACTCGTTGAACAGGTTGAACGGAATGAGCGCCGCGAAGATGAACAACGCATAGTGGCCGACGCCGGCCTGCGCGCTCGCCGAGATCTTGAACGGGCCGGTGAACACGATCGTGTAGGCCGAAAGCATCACCAGCGGGCCGATCACCGCCCAGATCCAGCCCAGCGCCGCGCCGCGAAAGCGCTGCGCGAACTCGCGTTGCACGATGACGCGGATCAGCTCGCGGTGCTGCCAGCCCGTCGTGAAGGGCAGGGCCAGCCAGCGCAAGGACCGCGTGCCGCCGTTGTTGGCAGGAAGCATGGTCGCCGGTATGAGAGCAAGCGCCGCTTTGATACGTCACGCGCCGCGGGCGATCAAGGGAGCCAGCGTCTTGCGCTTGCCGCCGCCGCGGAGCGCCTCGTCGAAGTAGGCGATGGTGCGCTCGAGGCCCTGGCGCAGCGGCACTTTCGGCGCCCAACCGAGCGTGCGCATGGCGCGCCCGATGTCGGGCTGGCGGCGTCCAGGATCGTCGACCGGCCGCTCTCCGAACGCGAGAGGCGACCGGCTCGCCGTCATTTCCAGAATCAGTTCCGCCAGCGCGCGGATCGTCGTGGGCTCGGGGTTGCCGAGATTGAGCGGCCCGGGCCCGGCGGCGTCGCTGCGCATGAAGCGCAGCGCGCCGTCGACAAGGTCGTCGACGTAGCAGAACGAGCGCGTCTGGCTGCCGTCGCCGTGGATCGTGATCGGCTCGCCCGTGAGCGCCTGGACGATGAAGTTGGACACCACGCGGCCGTCGTTGGGCAGCATGCGCGGCCCGTAGGTGTTGAAGATGCGCGCAACGCGGATATCGACCCGGTGCTGGCGGTGGTAGTCGAAGAACAGCGTCTCGGCGCAGCGCTTGCCCTCGTCGTAGCAGGCGCGCGGGCCGATCGGGTTCACGCTGCCGCGATAGTCCTCGTTCTGCGGATGCAGCTCGGGGTCGCCGTACACCTCCGAGGTCGACGCCTGGAAGATGCGCGCCTTGGTGCGCTTGGCGAGGCCGAGCATGTTGATCGATCCATGCACCGAGGTCTTGGTCGTCTGCACCGGATCGTTCTGGTAATGGATCGGCGAGGCCGGGCAGCCGAGGTTGAAGATCCAATCCACTTCGACATAGAGCGGAAACGTGATGTCGTGGCGCAACACTTCGAAATAAGGATTGCCGATCAGGTGCGCGACGTTCTCCTTGCGCCCGGTGAGGTAGTTGTCGGCCGAGATGACCAGAGCGCCGTCGGCGAGCAATCGCTCGCAGAGGTGCGAGCCGATGAAACCGGCGCCGCCGGTGACCAGGATCCGTTTGCGCGCGAAAGGCGGCTTCGCATCCATCGCCATCGTCTTCACCAGTAGGAGGGCCGGCGGAAGGTGATCCAGCAGAAATCGCGCCACCATCGCTGGGCCCGGTGGGCGATGCGCATCAACACGCTTCGCCAGACTTGGCCAACGACGAAATCACGGCGCACCTGATGGGCGCGCAGAATGCGGAGGCCCTTCCAGACGCCACAAAAGCGCATCACGACGACGGCGAACAGGCGCTCGCTCAGCACCTCTCGGAAGTGCGCGGCATCGCGTTCAAGGCAAATAGCGATGTGCCTGCGCGGGCTGTCCGGCGCCGTGCGCTTGTCGCGCATCAACGGCGTGAAGCCGCCGAGCACGAGATTGTCGGCGAAATTGTTGGCGCCGTGGCGGCGATAGGAGCCGAGGACTCGGTCGATGACCGCGGTGCCGCCGATCGCGTGCGCGAAACTAGCGAGAAAATCGTCGGCCGAAATCCGCATCTCGATCTCGCGCGCCATGACGAGCGCGAGCACGTCGCGCCGGAACATCATCGAGCTCGTGGTGCCCCAGATCCAATGGCCGGCCCAATTGGCGTCGGCGGCGACGAGCTCGACGCCGAAGCGGAGGCCGAGCGGCTTGCTGTCGATCTCGTGCCGGCTGATCAGGCGCTTCGACAAGGCCATGAACGGAAAATACTGCCGGCGCGGAATGACGCCGAGCAGATGCCCGTCGGCATCGACGATCCACTGATCGGAGGTCGACATCGCGGCGTAGATTTTGGTGCTGAGGTGGCACGCCACGTTGGCGGCGGCAAAATCCTCGTCGAGGAGGTCGTCGGCATCGAGGAAGACGACAAACTGTCCGCTCGACGCCTCGAATCCGCGACGCATCGCGCCGTATTGGCCCGCGTTTTGCCGGCAACGGATGACCTCCGTCCTGAAGCGCGGCGCCGCGCGCTCGATCGCGTCGAGCACGGCGGGACTCTCGTCGGTCGAATGGTCGTCGACGATGATGCATTCGACGCGTGGATAGGCCTGCTTCTGGACCGACTCGAAGCTGGCGGGGAGATAGCGCGCGTAGTTGTGGTTGGTGATGACGACGCTGACCAGCGGGAGCTGGTCGGCCAGGGCGGTGGAGCTGCCGGTCATGTGGGCGTGGCGAGAGGCTTGCGGGGCGCGCCGGAGGCCATATGGCCGGAAGGCGTCATGTTGCCGTCATTGCCGCGGCCATGCAAGGCGGCCGAGGCGCCGGCGCTCCGTGCAAAAGATTCCGCTGGAATCGCGCCCACGATAGCTTAAGCATCGGCGTCAGCGGCGCCGCAGCGTCCGCCACACCCAAATCAACGCAAAGCTTCGAATGCGCATCGCGCTGCTGAATTGCTATCTCCAGGGCGGCCACACCGAGAACGCGGAGACCGAGTCGGCCGCGCGCTTCATCGAAGCCGCCCGCGGGCTTGGGATCGAGGCCAGGATGTTCGCGCGCAGCGAGGACGTCCACGAGTTCAAGCCGGATTTCGTGCTCTCCCTTTCCTATAACGACGCGCGGCTGACCGAATATCCCACTTACGTCCTGCTGACCATGCCGGTCAGCTGGATCAGGGACCTGCCCCGCTTTGTGCGGAATGTCTTGAGCTATGACGGCTATTGGACCGTGGCGCCGAGCGTTTCGCGGTTCGTTGGCGACCTCTACGCCAAGGCCGGCAAGCCCGATCTCGCCGCCTTCGCGGCCATCTCCTACGCCCGCACCCAATTCGTGCCGCTCGATTTCTCGCGCGCCTGGGCCGCCTATCTCGGCACGAACTGGGACGGGCAGCGCCATGGCGATGTCTTCCGTGCGCTTGCGCCGCTCGGGGTTGCGAGATTTTATGGCAAGCGCGAGCGCTGGTCCCACCTGCCGGACCAGGCCTTCGGCGGCGAGGTGCCGTTCGACGGCGTCTCCGCGCTCGGGGCTTATCGGGCCGCCGGCATCGGCTTGTGCTTGAGCCACCCCGATTTCGACGCGGACGGGATACCGACCAGCCGCATCTTCGAGGTGCCGGCGGCCAGCGCCGCGATGATCGCGGGCCGCAATGGGCTCGTCGAAGAGGCATTCCGCGATGCGGCGCTCTACGTCGACACCGGTGCATCCGCCGACGATGTGGCCGGTGAAATCCGCAGCCATGTCGAATGGATCCGTGCGCATCCCCGCCGGACGCGCGACATGGCCGAATCCTGCCATCGCGTGTTCAACGAGCGATTCGCCCTCGAGGCGCTCTTCGCCAACGCGCTGGCGATGCATGAGAACGCGCGCACCCGTCTCGGCCTGACTCAGCCCGTCGACGGCGACAACGCCGTCCTCGGCGCAAGCCGTGCCGCGCTTGCGGTGACGATTCTGATCGCCGTTGACGACGACTCGCTGCGATTTCTCGGCCGCTGCCTCGACGCCGTGTCGCGCCAAACCCTTCCCCCGAGCCGCGTCGTGGTCATGGACGGCACGTCCGGCGGAAAGGCAATCGCCGCGCTGCGCGGGCGAACCGGCTCCCAGCTCCGGCACCGGCGCATCCCGCGCGGATCGGCCACGACCGCCGCCCTCCTCGCGCATGGCCGGCCCGACATCGCGTCGGAATGGGTCGCCTGCATCTCGGCGGAGGAGTTTCTGTACCCCAATCATCTCTTCGCCGCCGCCGAAGCGGTGCGGCGCCACAGTGCGCGCGAAGGGGGGCGTGCGCCGGGTTTCGTCTATTCCGGAGCGGTTCAGGTGTCGGGGGCGGCGCACCTGCCCGAGCTCATGTACGACCCTTACAACGTGCCGCGCGCGGAGCACATGCGCCTCGCTCAGTTCAACTTCGACCTTGGCTGGACATCGAAGACGCCCCTGCCCCTCCTTCCGGCAAGTTGCGTCCTGCACGTGCCCTCGTTGCGCGACCTGTTGCGCCCGCGGTGCCTGCTGCGGCTCGCCCCGGCGGCGCTGACGCGGCGCCTGCGATCGCTGGTCCAGCGGGGGAGCGTTGCATTCACGGCCGCGGTCACGCTGGCGACGTCGAGCCCTCGCTCCTACTCGGCCTATGGACAATTTACGCCGCCATGAGTCCGCGAAGGCCCCCGGCAACCGTCGGCCGGAGCGAGCCCGCCCGGCCGGTGACTCGGCAAACGTGATGTGCAACATATCCCGCGTTTCGAACCCCATGCCGGTCATTGCGCGATGGAATTCCGGCGCGTGTTCGTTCTTGACCCGGGATTGGGGCCCATCCCAGGCCACTGGGCGAGCTACGCGCGCAAGCTGAAGGCGGCGTTCGCCGACTTGGGCCTCGAAGTGGTTCTGTGCGGCCATCGGCGCCGCGACCAGCGTATCGTCGGCGACCTCGGAGTCGAACCGCTGTTCGAATTGACACCCTACGAACCCTACGGCGCCGATCCTCACGACAAGGCGGCCGCGCTCGCCGCCTTCGACCTGCAGAAAGCGCAATTTGCCGCCGATCTCGACAAGCTGGACGGATTCGGACCGGGGCCGCGGGATCTCCTGGTCTTTCTCACCATCTATCCGCAGATCCTCGGCGGACTCGTCGCGTGGGCCCGCCGCAAGCCGGAGCGCCGCCTGCAACGCGTGGCCGCGCTGCTGCAGTTCTCCGAGGAGGTGAATGTCTATGAAAAGATTCGCGGCGCCCACGGCGATGTTTACTACGTCGACTACTATCGCCTGGTCATGCCGGCGGGCGAAGGTCGCGACGTCCATCCCCATTGGCGCTATTTCGCGGCGTCGCCCGGCCTCGGCGATCTCTTCTCGACGCTCATCGGCAAGGACGTGCGGCCGCTGCCGATGCCGGGGAGCGCCGAGTGGCCCGCGCCGAAGCCCCGAAGCAGGCGAAGGGGCGTCACGATCGCCGTGGTCGGGCATACGTCCCTCGAAAAAGGCGCGTTCCTTCTGCCTGAGATCATCGAGCGGACGCTCGGCGAGATCCCTCTTGCCTCGTTCAACTTCCACCTCAGCACCAATCCGGACACGCGCGCGCTCGACGCGCGGTTTGCGGGCGGCGGCGAGCGCCTCAACATCGTGCGCGGCTACATTTCCGACGCCGAGATGCAGGCGATCATCGACGACTCGGACATCGTGCTCCTGCCCTACCGGCCGGAAAAATACCGGCTGATGCCATCGGCCATCTTCATTCAGGCCGCGTGTTCCGGCAAAGTGGCGGTGCTGCCGGCGGGCTCCCACATGCATCGCGAGGTGCTGCTGCGCGGCGGGGGCGCGACGCTGTTCCGCGAGCACAGCGCCGCGGCGATCTGCAAGGCGCTCTGGGACGCCATCGGAAACGTCGACCGGCTTGCGCAGGCGGCCGCGGCCGCGGCGCCGGCCCATCGCGAGGTCAACAATCCGCATGCATATGTTAAGTGCATCGTCGAAGCATTCTCCTGATGCGGATCGCGTCGGGCTGAAGCGCGTTGCCGTGCTCAACCGCTACGGACAGTGGTGGGACCAGCAGGAACGGGTGGCCCGGCTGCGCGTCGCGTTCGCGCGCATGGGCATCGAATGCGAGTGGTTCGACCGCAGCGAGCGCATCGACCCGTTCGAGCCCGATTGCGTGCTGGTGACGTCGCATCAGGATCCGAAGCTCACCCGCTTTCCGACCTACGGCTTGATCACCTCGCCGATGCACGATTTTTTGCCCGTGCCGCGATTTGTGCGCAATCTGCTCACCTATGACGGGTATTTGACGCTGTCGCCGGTCCACAAGCGGATCCTCGGCGACCTCACCTTTTCGGCGCGCAAGCTCGATACCAAGAGCGCGGCGTTCGGTCTCACATTCCCGATGACGGTGCTGGACCTGCCGGATCTCGGCAACCCGGCTTTGTGCTATGTCGCCTCCGATTCGGCGCGGCCGCTCTTCGACGACCTGCTCGCAAGGCTCGCGCGCGACCGTGTGCTGCGCCTCCATGGCCGGGAGGGACGATGGACCGGGCGTCTGGCCGACGCCTATGTGGGGCCGGTCGCCGGCGACGGCGAATCGATCGCCGCCACCTATCGCAACGCGGGCGTCGGCCTGTGCCTCAACGCGTGCGACGACCTCGACAAACAGATCTCTCCGCGGCTCTTCGAGATCGTGGCGAGCGGCGCGGTCGCCATCGCCAATCGCAGCGAGCACCTCGCGGAGATCTTCGGCGACTCCCTGCTCTACATCGACAGCGCCACGACGGTGGCCCAGGCCCATGCGGCCATCATGGAGCACTGGCGCTGGGTGAAGGCGAACCCCGAGGAAGCGCAGCGCAAGGTGATCAACGCGCATCGCATCTTCGCCGACCGCTTCGCGTTGGAGCGGCTCGTCCCGAACCTCGTCGCGCTGCATCAGGAGACGCTCGTGGCGAAGGGTTACGTACCCGCGCCCGGCGAGCGCCCCGAGACGATGCCCTCGGTGAGCTTCATCGTCCGCACCGGCGGTCGCAGCCGCCCCTTCCTCGAGCGCGCGCTCGACAGCCTCGCGGCGCAGAACTATCCGAAGCTGCAAATCATCTTCGTTGTGCACAAACGGTTCGACTGGCTGGACGAGATCGTCGCCAAGTATGCGCCCGGGCTGAGCTTCAAGATCGTCGAAGCCCTGGGCTCCCTCCGCTCGACCGCCATCGTGCGCGGCATGGAGGCGGTCGACACCGATCTGTTCGGCATGCTCGACGACGACGACGAGCTGCTTCCCAACCACGTGCGCTCGCTGGTCAAGGCCCTGCGCTATCATGACGGGCTCGATTGGCGCGGGCGGATTCTTCTTGCCTACGCATCGAGCTTCATCGTCAGCGACGGCGAGATCTATCCCGAGCGGCCGCAATGGCGCGACGAGCTGTTCGAGGAGCGCGGCGAGCTGCGGGTGCTCGAACATTACCGGTTCTACAACGCCGAGGAGATGGCCCGGCATTTCTGGTACGTGATGTCGAACGGATGGCTGGCGCACCGCGACGTGATCAACGAGGAGGTGCTGGCCGATCCGGAAACCGATACCTGCGAGGATCTCTATTTCGAGCTGCAATTCGCGCAGCGGACGCATTTCGCGTTCTCTGCGGAGACGACGGCCATCCACCACTACCACTCGCGCGGCAATTCGACCTTCGTCGACGCGCATCGCCACGACTACGACACGCTGCGCCACGGGCTCCGCACCCATATGCGCACTTTTCCGCGGATGACACAGTACCACTCGCACCTGACCGGCCGCGCGGAAACATCGGAGCCGCGCTATCATATCGGCCCGTTCGTCTCGCCCCCTCCGCCGCCGCCGGGCTATAGCAGCGCTGGAGACAGCGGCGCGTCGGACGGATCGCGGCTTCCGCTGGCGCGCGTCAAGGCGCTTTCCCTCGCGACGCTCCAGCGGCTCAAAGCGCCGTTCCGGCGCAGGTGACGACGGCCTTGCGGAGCGGACTCCGCGCCGTCTCACGGGGCGTTGCGCTCCCTGATAAGGTTGCGAAGCCGGCGGAAAGGCTCGGTGAGGCGCCACGACATCGAAGTTTCCATCGCATGCAGTTTCGCTTCCAGCGCCGCAATCGTCGCCTCGCGCTCCGCCAATACCCGGCCGATGGCCGCAAGCTCGGATCTTGCGCCGGCCAGTTCCATGCGCTCGGATTCAAGCGCCATCCCGACCTCGGCATGCCGCTGCTCGAGCTGCGCGCGCGCCGCCCGCTGCGCCTCGAGCTCCTGCCGCGCCTGCGCGAGCGCCTCCTCGAATCTGCGGCGAAGAAGTTGCTGCGCGCGCGCCCGCTCGGAATTCGCGGGCGTTTTATAGGCGTCGAGTTGCGCCTGCAACGAAGACCACTCGGCGGAGCTCTCGCCTGCGCCGAGCACCGGCAGCCCGGTGCGGAGCGCTTCCAGGAAATGCTCCTCTTCGAAGCGCAGCGAATCGGGCAGTCCGGCGCGCAGAAATCGCAGATAGCTCAGCATCCAGCCGACAGTGACGCGATTGGGGCAGAGCCGCACCGAGTCCCACAGCTTGAACAGCGTCCCACCCTGCGTGCCGTCGACGCAATGAAGATTTTGTGTCCGCACCGGCTGCCACGGCAGCTCCGCCGCACTGGCGGCCTTCGCCCAATCCTCGAGGAGGACCCCGCGCAGCAGGTCCCGGCTCCGCCGCCGATCCTCCTCCCGCGCGGAGGCCGTTTTCGACGAGCGCACGCCGATCTGACAGAGATAAGCAGGCGCCAGCGTGTCTATATAGGGCGCGCGTTGCGCCGGCGGGTCCCATTCCCAGTAGCGTACAACCCAATCGTGGTCCAATAGGAACGCCGCCGAACTTTCGCGGCTGCGGTACGGCGAGGCCGGCGACATCTCGTTCATGAATCGGTTCCACGAGAATACGAAGCGCGTCTCGATCGTGTCGGTGATGAACGTTTTCCAATAGGCGACGACTTCGTTCCTCATCTCGCCGAGCGAGCACGTGTTCACAACGAGATCGATCTTCGTTCCGCGCAGGCTCTCGGCCAGGTGCACAGGCACCAGCAGGAAATCGGCGCCGTCGCGCGCGGCGGTCACGTCGTCCACGCTTCGGGCCAACACAACCTTGCGGTTTGGAAACGAGAGGCTGAGGAAAACGTAGGACGCAACCAGCGATTCCGGCAGATCGAGCAGTACGAAGCGCGACCCCGGGGACAAAAGCGCCGCGACGCGAGCAAAGGCACCATAGCCCGGGCCGATCTCGCAGATATGCGGGGACTGCGGCAGCTCGGGCAGGTGTCGCGCGATCGTGGCGGCATAGCTCATCACTCTCAGGAACTCCGGCGAAACCGCTCGGCCCGAAGCCTCGAAGACGATCGCGGCGTCGCAGAACGGGCTTTCGCGGAGCGCGGCATCGAGCGTGCCGAGCTCCAAGCCCAGGTCGGCGAGCGCCGCGGTCTGCCAGCGGACGTAAGCCTCCGCGATATTCCTGTCCCTGAAAAGATGGTGGATGGTGAAGACGTAAAGGCCAAGAATCCGGCGCAAGAACTCCTCTTTTGACGCCGATCGGCGCAGCGCATCGGCTATGAGCTGCCGGTTGGTTACCCAATATTCGCCGGCCGCGCTCTCGCGCCAGAACGGCACCGCCGCGAGCTCGGCGCACGCGGCGTCTATGAATTCGGCCAGTTCGCCGAGTTCGCCCGACGAACTCAACTCGGCCGAATCTGCATTTGCCAGGGGCAAGGCCATTCTCCCAATCGCGTTCACGGTTCGCAGCGATCTTTCACCTTCGAGACGCTTCCGGTCAAACAGGAGCCGACCGACAAGGCGGCCGCGCGACGCACCCGTGGGCGTTTCGGCGACCGTTTCGCCGACGGACGAGGCCTCGCAGGTTTTGCTTGTTGGCTCGCCTCGGGAATCCGGAGGCGCGTCTGGATGCGGTGCGCATGACGCGCGGCGCGATCGGCTCGACGGCCGAGCTTGTCAACGACGAGGGGCGCTGTTAATGGGTGGAAATGCGATTCGCGCGGCTGCGCGCAAACGAATGCGGGGGCGCGAGAGGAGGGCGGCGTGAGCGAGTCTCATTTCGGCACGTTCCTTTCCGAGGCCGCCGCCATCTGCCGGCAGCTCGATGCGGCGGCGCTCGAGCGCCTGGCGCGCCAGCTGCGCGCGCTGCGCGAACGCGGCGGGCGGCTCTTCGTGCTCGGGGTCGGCGGCAGCGCCGCCAACGCCAGCCACGCGGTCAACGATTTCCGCAAGCTTTGCGGCATCGAAGCCTATGCGCCCACCGACAACGTCGCCGAGCTGACCGCGCGCACCAACGACGAGGGCTGGGAGACGGTGTTCGCGGCCTGGCTGCGCACGAGCCGCGCCACGGCCGCCGATGCGGTGCTCGTGCTTTCGGTCGGCGGCGGCAGCGCCGAACGCAACGTGAGCGCGAATCTCGTACGCGCGCTCGACGAGGCCAAGCGCGTGGGCATGCGCATCTTCGGCATCGTCGGCCGCGACGGCGGCTACACCAAGAAGGTCGGCGACGAGGTGATCGTGGTGCCCACCGTGGCGCCCGCGCGCATCACGCCGCACACCGAGGCGTTTCAGGCCGTGGTCTGGCACGGCCTCGTGAGCCATCCCGAGCTCATGATGCAGGAAACCAAGTGGGAAGGAATCGCGCGCGCCAAGGAAGCGGTGCGGCTCTGAGAACGACGCGCGCGCCGATGTCCCTGCAGCCGGCCGTCTTCCTTGACCGCGACGGCGTCTTGAACCGCGTTTCGATTCGCGACGGCCTGCCGCTTGGCCCGATGACGCTCGCCGATTTCGTGCTCTTCGACGGCGTGGCGGAAGATATCCGCCGCCTCAAGGCTGCCGGCTACAAGGTTGTGGTCGCCACCAACCAGCCCGAGATCGCGCGCGGCCGGCTCGCGCCCGCGGCACTCGAAGCGATGCATGCGCGGCTCAGCGCCGAAGTGCCGGTGGACGCGATCTACGTCTGCCCCCACAGCGACGAGGATCGTTGTGGCTGTCGAAAACCCAAGCCCGGTCTGTTACTGTCGGCCGCCCGGGATCTGGCGATAGACCTGAGCCGCAGCGTCATGGTGGGCGATCGCTGGCGCGACATCGAGGCGGGAACGGCGGCGGGCTGCCGCACCGTTCTCGTCGACTACGGATACCGCGAGGAGCACAAGACCGCTCCGGACGATGTCGTGGCCAGCCTGGCGGAAGCGGTGCGCAGGATTCTCGGCGCTCGATCGGAACAACGCTAGACGAGGGGATGCCGGATCATGACCGAAGCGCCGGACGTATCGATCAAGGTCTTCGCCGACGGCGCCGACCTCGACGCCATTGCGAGGCTCAGCGAGGATCCGTTGATCAAGGGCTTCACCACCAACCCGACGCTGATGCGCAAGGCCGGCGTCGCCGACTACCGCGCCTTCGCGCATGCCGTGCTCGGCGTGGTTCCCGACAAGCCGGTGAGCTTCGAGGTGTTCGCCGACGATTTCGAGGGCATGCGCGAGCAAGCGCTCGAAATCGCGCGTTGGGGGCCGAACGTCAACGTCAAGATTCCGGTGATGAACACCAAGGGCGCGGCGTCCGAGGCGCTCATCCGCGAGCTCTCGCGGCGAGGCGTGACGCTGAACGTCACGGCGGTGTTCACGCTCGACCAGGTGAGGGCGGTGGCCGACGCGCTCGATTCCGGCGTTCCTGCGATCGTCTCCGTCTTCGCCGGGCGCATCGCCGATACCGGGCGCGATCCCATTCCCTTGATGCGCGCGGCCAAGGCGGCGCTCAAGGAGCGGCCCAAGGCCGAGCTCCTGTGGGCGAGCCCGCGCGAGCTGCTCAACCTGTTCCACGCCCAGGAAGCCGGCGCCGACATCATCACGATGACGTCCGATATGCTCGCCAAGCTCAAGTCGGTGGGCAAAGACCTGACGGAGTTCAGCCGCGAAACGGTCGCGATGTTCTACCGCGATGCGCAGGCGGCCGCCTACACGATCGCGCTGCCGCGGCGCGCCGCCTTGGCCTGAGGGCGCACGGCGCCGAAGAACGAGAGGCATCGTCTTGGCGAAAGCCTTCGTGACCGGCGCGGCCGGGTTCATCGGCAGCAACCTGGTCGACCGCCTGCTCGCGCGCGGCGACGAGGTGGTGGGCTGGGACAATCTCTCGACCGGTCTCGCGGAGTTCCTGGCCGAGGCGCGCCGCAGCGAACGCTTCCGCTTCGTCGAAGGCGACACGCTCGACCGCGCGGGGATGACCGCGGCCATGACCAACTGCGACACGGTCTTCCACATGGCCGCCAACGCCGATGTGCGCTTCGGCACCGAACATCCGCAGAAGGATCTCGAACAGAACACGATCGCGACCTTCAACGTGCTCGAGGCGATGCGCGCCGGCGGCGTGAAACGCATCGCATTTCCCTCGACCGGATCGGTGTATGGCGAGCACACGACGTTCCCGACGCCCGAGGACGCCGCCTTCCCGGTGCAGACCTCGCTCTACGCCGCCTCGAAGCTCGCCGGCGAGGCGATGATCGGCGCCTATTGCGAGGGCTTCGGCTTCCGCGGCTGGATCTTCCGCTTCGTCTCCATCCTCGGCGAGCGCTACACGCACGGCCACGTCTTCGATTTCTACAAGCAGCTCTTGGCCAATCCCGCCGAGCTCGCGGTGTTGGGCGACGGCACGCAGCGCAAGTCGTATCTCTACGTGCAGGACTGCATCGACGCGATCCTGCTCGCGATGCATAAGGCGCGCGAGAAGGTGAACGTCCTCAATCTCGGTCACGAGACCTATATCGACGTGAAGCAATCGGTCGGCTGGATCACGCAGGCGCTGGGGTTCAAGCCCGCGATCCGCTACGGCGGCGGCGCGCGCGGCTGGATCGGCGACAATCCCTTCATTTTTCTTGACATCGCGCGCATGCGCGCGCTCGGCTGGCGGCCCAAGGTCTCGATCGAGGACGCCGTGGTCAAGACGTTGCGCTGGCTCGAAGCCAATCGCTTCGTCCTGGAGCGGCGGCGATAGCGGGCGATGACGGCCATCTGCGTCTATGGGCTCTGGCATCTCGGCCTCGTCACGTCGGCCTGCCTCGCCGAGGCGGGCTTCGACGTGCGCGCCAGCGATCCCGACCCCCGCCGCATGGAGGAGCTGCTTGCCGGCACGCTGCCGATCTACGAGCCCGGCCTCGAAGAGCTGATCGCGGCCGGCCGCGCCGCCGGAAAGTATCGCTTCGTCGCCGACCCCAAAGAGGCTGCCGCCGGCGCCGACATCGTCTGGATCGCGATCGACACCCCGGTCGACGACGACGATCGCGCGGACGTCGCGCAGGTGATGGCTTCCGTGCGCGCGCTGTTCCGCCATCTCGAGGACGGCGCGATCGTGCTGTCTTCGTCGCAATTGCCGGTCGGCACCATGGGAAAGCTCGCCGCCGAATACCAAGCCGGCGGATACGGCCGCGCGGTCGATTTCTGCTGCAGCCCGGAGAATCTTCGCCTCGGCAGCGCGATCGCCGTGTTCCGCAAGCCCGGCTATGTCGTGGTCGGCGCCGACAGCGAGCGCCCGCGCGCGCGGCTCGAGGCGCTGTTGGGCCGCTTCGCCGACACGGTGATCTGGACCTCGCTGCGCTCGGCCGAGATGGTCAAGCATGCGCTCAACGCCTTCCTTGCGACCTCGATCACGTTCTCGAACGAGATCGCGCGCGTCTGCGAGCGCACCGGGGCGAGCGCCCGCGACGTCGAGCGCGCGCTGCGCTGCGATCCCCGCGTCGGCGCCAAGGCCTATATCCGGCCGGGCCCGGCCTTCGCCGGCGGCACGCTCGCGCGCGACGTGGTCTACCTCACCGCGCTCGCGGCGGAGAACCGGCTCGACGTGCCGCTGCTCGGCCACATCGTCGAAAGCAACAACGCGCACCGCCAGTGGACCTACCGGCGCCTCCTCGACCTGTTCGGCGAGAGACTGGGGCAAATCACCGTGGCGGTGCTCGGCCTCGCCTACAAGGCCGGGACGAGCGCGCTGCGCCGCTCGCAGGCGCTCGAGCTCATCCGCCGCTTGCAGGCCCACGGCACCGCGATCCGCGCGTTCGATCCCAAGGTGAGCCTGCTCGACGGCGAGGCGTTTCGCCATGTGCGCGTTTGCGCCGACATCGACAGCGCGCTGGCCGGCGCCGACGCGCTGGCGCTCATGACCGACTGGCCCGAATTCAGGGAGCTCGACGAGTCGCGCTTGAAGCGGCTGATGCGCTCGCCCTGCGTCCTCGATCCCTACGGTCTCGTCGAAGCGCGCATGCGCTCGGTTCCCTACTTCGGCGTCGGCCACGCGCGATGAGGCTGGCGGGGAAAAGTGCCATCGTCACCGGCGCGGGCTCCGGCCTCGGCGCCGCCATCGCGGGCCGTCTCGCCAAGCATGGCGCCGCGCTGGCGCTTGCGGGACGGCGGCGCGACGCGCTCGAGGCCGTGGCCGGCGAAATCCGCGGAACGGGCGCCGGCGCCAAGCTCGTCGTCTGCCCGACCGATCTCGCGCGCGAGGATGACATCGCGCGCCTCGTGGCCGCGGCGGCCGGCGAGCTCGGCGGCATCGACATCCTGGTGAACAATGCGGGCCTCAACGGCCCCTTCGGCACGGTGGACGCGGTCGACTGGGCCGCATGGCGCACCGCGTTCGAGGTGAACTTCTTCGGCGCGGTGAATTGCTGCCGCCTCGCGCTGCCCCATCTCAGGCGCGCGCGGCGCGGAAAGATCGTGCTCGTCTCGGGCGGCGGCGCCACGGCGCCGCTGGCGAAGATCACGGCCTATGGCGCGGCCAAGGCGGCGCTCGTGCGCTATGCCGAATCGCTGGCGCTCGAAGTGGCCGATACGATCGACGTCAACTGCGTCGCCCCCGGCGCCATGAAGACGCGGATCACCGCCGAATATCTCGAGCAGGGCCGCGGCGTGCTGCCGCCGGATTTCCTGGCGCGCATCGAGGCGCTGCTCGCCGACGGCGGCACGCCGCCCGAGCGCGCGGCCGATCTCGTCGTCTATCTCGCTTCGGCGGAAAGCGACGGGCTCAGCGGCAAGCTCATCTCCGCGGTGTGGGATCCCTGGCCGTTCGACGAGGCTGCGCGGCGGACGCTGATGGCGTCCGACACCTACACGCTTCGCCGCGTCGCGCCCAAGGACTAGCGCGCGGCGGAGCGAAGCCTTGGCCAATGCCCCGAAGCTGCTGGTGACCGGCACCGAGAGCGGGCTCGGCGCCGCGGTTCATTGCGCCCTGGGCGGCGCCGTGCTGACGCGCAAGACGCGATTCGACGAGGTCGCGGCGGCCGCGCCCTACGACGCCATCGTCCACTGCGCGTTCGCTTCGCAGAAGCTCGTCACATCCGAGACGTCCTACGGCTATCTCGACGACAACCTGCTGCTGACCGAGCGGCTCGCGCGCATTCCGCACCGGAAGTTCATCTTCATCTCGTCGATCGACATCTACCCGCAGCCGCGCCAAGGCGCCGCCGAGGGCGATGCCCACGATCTTTCGCGGCTTTCCGGCCCCTACCCGTTCGTCAAGCTGTTCTCCGACGCGCTCGTGCGCGAGCGCTGTCCGAACCACCTGATCCTCCGGCCGACGAGCCTGCTCGGCCTTACGATGCGCCCGAGTACCACTCTGCGCGTGCTGACCGAATCCACGCCGCGCGTGTTCCTGCATCCCGGATCACGCTTCAACTTCGTATTGCATGACGACGTCGCCGCCTTCATCGCGCGCGCGCTCAAGGAGGACATCGCCGGCGTCTTCAACCTCGCCTCGACCGGGCTCCTCCGGCTCGGCGACATCGCCGAGCGCCTCGGCCTCGCGCCCAGTTTCGGCGAGCACGTCTACGACGCCGGCGAGGTCTCGACCGCAAAGATCGCCGCGATCGAGCCCGCGTTCCGGCGCACGAGCGCGGAGACGCTGAACCGCTTCATCGACCAGCTCGGGCCGCGTTTCGTCGGTAAAGGGCGAATGTAGAGGCGATCCCTAGTTTCCCATCACCGCCTGCCACACCGCCAGCGCCGCGAGCGCCGCGGTGTCGGCGCGGAGGAGTCGCGACCCGAGCGACACCGGCACGACGCCGGGAAGCGCGCGGATGCGCTGAAGCTCCTCGGGCGCGAAGCCCCCTTCCGGGCCGATCAGGACGGCCCAGGGCTCGGGCATGTTCGCGCGCTCGCCGCGGAGCGCTTCGGCGATCGGGCGCCCATCGCGCGTTTCGTCGCACAAGAGGAGGCGCCGGCCGGGCGGCCAGTTCTCGAAGAGCTTCGCGAACGGCGCGGCGGCGCGCACTTCGGGCACCGACAGGCGCTCGCATTGCTCGGCGGCCTCGATCATGTTGGCGCGCATGCGGTCGGCATTGACGCGGGCGACCGCGGTGCGGCGCGTGAAGATCGGCTGGATCGCGGCCACGCCAAGCTCGGTCGCCTTGGCGGCGACGAAATCGATCGCGGTGCGCTTAATGGGTGCGGCCAGCAGCCAGAGATCGGGCTCGGGCGCCTGCGGGCGCGTCTGCGTTTCGACCGCCGCCGCCCCGTTGCCTTTGCCGAGCGCCGCGATCGACGCCTGCCACTCGCCGTGGCGGCCGTTGAAGAGGCGCACCGCATCGCCCGGCGCGCGGCGCAGGACGTTCTTGAGATAGTGCGACTGCGCCGGGTCGAGCGGCACCTCCGCGCCGGCCGCAAGGTCGGCCTCGACATAGAGGCGCGCACCCACCTGGATCGCGGCCTCGCGCCTTCCCGCGTGCGATGTGCCGCCTTGGTCGGATCGTTTCATGGGGCTAGTTTTAGAGCATGGACGCGGCGCGGAACACGAGCCGGCTGATCGCCGGCACCGACATGCCGGCCCGGGGCTGGATCGACCGCTTCCTGCCGGCCGCGCTGCGCCCCTATGCCAAGCTGATGCGGCTCGACCGGCCGATCGGCACTTGGCTGCTGCTCTGGCCGTGCTGGTGGAGCATCGTCTGGGCGCTCGAGAAGGCGCCGGCCGGCACCAGCGAGTGGCTGCAGCTCGCCTGGCTCTTTGCCCTGTTCGGTATCGGCGCGATGGTGATGCGCGGCGCCGGCTGCACCTACAACGACATTGTCGACCGCGATTTCGACGCCAAGGTCGAGCGCACGCGCACCCGGCCGATCCCGAGCGGCCAGGTGACAGTGAAGGGCGCAATCGTCTTCCTGGGCGGGCAGCTCCTCGTCGGGCTCGCGATCCTGCTGCAGCTCAATTGGTTCGCGGTTGCGCTCGGCGCAGCGTCGCTGCTGCTCGTCTTCACCTATCCGCTGATGAAGCGGATCACCTATTGGCCGCAATTCGTGCTCGGCCTCGCATTCAATTGGGGCGCGCTCTTGGGCTGGGCGGCAGTCGCGGGCACGCTGGCGCCGGCGCCGCTGCTGCTTTACGCGGGCGGCATTGCCTGGACGCTCGGCTACGACACGATCTACGCGCACCAGGACAAGGAGGACGACATCCTCGTCGGCGTCAAATCGACCGCGTTGAAGCTCGGCGCCGAAACGCGGCCCTGGCTCGCCGGCTTCTACGCCGCCGCGATCGCCCTCTTCGCGGGCGCCGGCATCGCCGACGGGCTCTCCTGGCCCTTCTGCCTTGCGCTGGCGCTGGGCGCGCTGCAGCTGGCCTGGCAGGTGGCCGACCTCGATCTCGACAATGCCGCCGACTGCCTCGTGAAATTCAAGTCGAACCGCTGGTTCGGCTGGATCATCGCCGCCGGCCTCTTCGCCGATCTGCTGCTGCGGTGACCGGCCCGCTGCGACCTGCGCATCGCATCGGTCTGACGGGTGACGTCAGCAGGGATATGTGATCGAGGTCACGGCGCGTAAGCGATTGCCGGGGTATCGTCGTGCTACACCTGCCCACAACCCGCCTTGGCCGCCGATGAGCGAACTCGCCGTCAAGCCCCACCGCCCGGCCGCCACCGCCCGACACAAAGTGGCCTCGGCGATCTGGTGGAATTGGATCAATTCGCTGGTGCTGGCCGGCATGCTGACGCTGGTCGGCATGACGCTCGGCTATGTCATCGGCTGGGCGATCGACGTCTACATCGCGAACGAGTACGCCCGGCCCGGCAAGGAACCGGGCCTCTTCGTCGTCTCGAACTGGGGCTGCGCTGCGGCGCTGCTGGTCGCGCTGTTCGGCGCGATCATGACCGTCCGCGCGCTCATGGTCGGCGACGAGGTGCTGAGCCGGATCCTGGGCGCGCGCGAGGTATCCGAGAGCGAGGAGCCGAGGCTCCACGCCGCCGCCGCGCGTGTCGCCGCGGCGGCCGGCATCGTCAAGCCGCGCCTCGTCGTCATCGACAGCCCGGCGCTCAACGCATTCGCGGCCGGGCGCAATGAATTTCACGCGACGGTCGGCGTCACGCGCGGACTGCTCGATGCGCTGGAGCCGCACGAGCTCGAGGGCGTGCTCGGGCACGAGATCGGCCACGTTTGCAATCGCGACGTGATCTACGCCGATGTCGTGGCCCTCTGCGTCGGCCTCATCATCATCCTGCGCGAGGTCGCGGGCGCCACGGCGCGCGCCGGAGCGCGCCTCGGCACGTCGAAGCCGTCGGGCAGCGGCAAGAAAGGCGGAGGCGGCGCGGCGCTGATCGCCATCGCCGTGCTGGTCGTGGCCGCGGTCCTGGCACCGCTATGCGCGATGCTGGTCCAGATGGCGATTTCGCGGCAACGCGAATATGGCGCCGATGCCGCCGCGGCCTATCTCTGCGGCTCGCCGGCAGGGCTCGTGAGCGCGCTCCAGAAGATCGACCGCAGCAAGGAGAAGCTCGCGGTCAACGAGGCCGTGCAGCACGTCTTCATCGTGAACCCGTTGAAGCGATTCAAGACGAACGCGGGCGCCCTCATGTCGACGCATCCCGCCACTTCGCTGCGTGTTGCGCGCCTGAAGGCGCTCGCGGGATAGCGCTTGGCCCCATTCGACTGGAAGCGGAGTTGCGGGCCGGCGCCTGTTGTACCGGCGCGCCTTAATACTGACCGTCATCCCGACCGGAGCGAGCCGCACCTGAGCGCCGACGCGATGCGTCGGTCGCCGAAGGGGCGGCTCGCGAAGTGGAGGGATCGTGCGACGCTGCAGCACGATCCCTCCACTCCGCGGCCGCGCCACGAGGCGCCCCCGCTCCGGTCGGGATGACGGGTCAAAACAAAGGCTCGCGGGTGTTACACGCGCTCGATGTGATAGCGGGCGAGCGCGTCGTCGACGGTCTGCCAGGCCCTCGCGCGCCAGGCATCCAACGCTTCGCGCTCGCTCTTGAACGGCCCGAGGCGCTCCTCGCTGCCGCCGTCGATCCGAGTGAAGCTCGCATCGGCGTAGCGGCCGCCGACGACCCAATACTCGCGCGCATCGTCTTTCTCGATGCAATAGCGCACATGCGCGTTATCGACCGCGGCCATGGAAAGCGCGGCCCATTTCGCCCGCGCGCCCGCCAGATCGCGGAACGGTCCGTGGCGCTCCTCGGCATTGCCGCCGGCGATGCGGGCAAAATCCGTGCTCTCGTATTCGCCGCCGACGACCCAGTATCGCGCCATGGCCAAGCCTCCGTCCGCTGAGGCGGGACGCGTTCATGCAGCGCTCGTTTCCGGCGGTCAACACGGCCGTTACGCCGCGTAGACTTCGACGAGCGCAATGCTCGCCGCCGGCGCGATCGCTGCGACGTGGCCGCGGATTCCGTCGAGGTGCGCCCGCACCGTCGCCGCCTCGATGCCGGCCGGCGCATAGACCGTGAAAACGACGTTGCGCGTGTCCGGCCCGATGCGCGTGCGCCGGTCGGGGCCGTAGACGATGCTCGAGATCACGCCCGCGCCGTCCGCGATGAACATGTCGCCGGCCTTGAGGCGCTGCGCCTCGCCGCGCATCAGCGTATAGCTCTCGTCGCCCTGCGCGACGTCGAGCTTGAGCGGCAGGCCGAGCGCATCGAGGTCGTGGCCGGCGGTCAAGAGCTGGTCGTCGAGCTCGGCCATGAACATGCATTCGACCAGCGCCGCGACGCGGGGAATCGGCTTGCCCTTGAGCGCCACCGATTCGAGCTGGAGCTGTACGTGATAGGTCTTCTTGAAGGGTTTCAGGTAGGCGTTGTAGGCCCGGATGGCGGGCAGCGCCTCGATCGCGCGGCGATCCTGCCCGGCGAAGCGCGCCTTGAGCCGTTCGACCAGCGCCGCCTTTCGCTCGTCGAGTACCGGATGACGTTCCGGATTGGCGACGTTCCGCAGTGCCAGCACGCCGGCGTGAGCGCCGGGGAATGCCGCTCTCCATCGCTCGGATACTTCGAACATTCTACCGCTCCGGTTCAGGGCGCCGCCGTCGCGTAGCGGAACGTGCCGATCACCACCCAGCGCCGCGCCGCGGGCTCCCGCCCCGGCTTCGCGACGAGCGGCGTCGTGTAGTGCCAGAACGGCAGCCGATAGGCCGTGATGCCGCCCACCGCGTTCACGTCGAAGACGTGCCGGAAATGGCCGCCCTCGGCATAGACGAGCCACTGATGGGCGACGCCCGGGCCGCTCAAGGTGAGATGCACGTCGACATAGCCCGCGCGCGCCCGCGGATCCTCGGGGTGGTGGTCGGTGTGGGGACCGGCGTAGTCCCCCGGACCGTAGCACAGCACCTGCCGGCCGCTCCGCCGGTCGAGCGCGCGGCCGGCCAGCATTTCGGCAAGTCGGAGCCAGCTCTCGCTGCCGGTCATGGCGACGAGGCCGATGCGCTCGGCGGCGCGCCAGGCCTGCGAGCCGCGTCGCTCGAGATAGGCGGTGCGCACGCGCACGGTCTTGACCAGGCGTTCCTGATGATTGCGCGTCTGGCCGGTAATCGATTCCGGAGGGATGCCCCGGTCCAGCGCCGCGAGATGAGGCGCCATATGCGTCTCGAGGAGAGCGCGCGCCGCCCGCGCCTTGGCGGCGGCCACGGCGCCCCAGAGCTCTATGAACTGGCCCTCACGGAGCGCTCCGGCAGCGGCGGGATCGCGCCCCTCGAGCATGCGGCGGCCGCGCGGGGTCAGGAGATCGGCGAATTCGCGGGGAAAGCGGTTCATGGGGGCGCGGCGGCTGTGACCTTGTTCGTAGTTGATCGGTCTCGCGCCTCTAGAAGCGCGCGGCCTTGGCGCACCTCCGCCGCACAGAATAACCGGCTCCGGAAGGTCATCGACTTCAACCAAGCGCCGTTGCACGCGGGTGCCGCAGCGCCCGCCCTTTCCGGCTCAGGCGCCGGCAAGGGACTTGGCGACGATGTCCTTGACCGTGGCGCGCGCTTTTTCGATCACGGCGGCGCCGGCCTTGGAGGGCGCGCCCGCGTCGTAGGGCGGCTGCGGGTCGTATTCGATGCAGAGCTGCGCCGCCTTGGCGGCTTCGTCGCCGGCGATCTTGCCGACCAGCCAGAGCGCCATATCGATGCCCGAGGATACGCCGGCCGAGGTCACGATCTTCCCTTGCGGGATCACGCGCCGCTCGCGGTACTTGGCGCCGAAGGATTCGAGCACGGCGACCGAGTTCCAATGCGTCGTCGCCTCGAGCCCTTTCAGGAGGCCGGCCGCACCCAGCAGCAGCGAGCCCGTGCAGACCGTCGTCGTCCACTGCGTGCGCGCGTGGATCCCGCGCACCCAGTCGAGCACCTTTTCGTCCTTGAGCAGCAGTCTCACGCCCGGCCCGCCGGGAATGACGAGAATGTCGGCCTCGCCCACCTCGTCGAGCGTGCGCTCCACGCTGAGCGCGAGTCCGGTCGGCGCGGCGCGAATGGGGCCCTTCGATTTGCCTACCCAGACGATTTCGGCGCCGGGGACCCAGCTCAGCACCTCGATGGGCCCGACGATGTCGAGGACCGTGATCTTGTCGAAGATGAGCGCGGCGATTTTCATTTGGAGTTTCCCCTTGGATCGCAATCTAATCGGGCCGGAAGTTATCCGCGACCGTCCCGCGGTTGTCTTTCTCAATGTGACACATTATATCTTGACGTGACACAAGGAGATTTCGTCATGAAGACGCTCTCGGTACGGGAAATGCGTGAGGTCCTGCCGAAGCTCGAAAAGCTGCTGGCGAAGCACGGCCAAGTGCTTATCGCGCGACGCGGAAAGCCCATCGCACGCCTATCACGCTTCACCGACGCGCCCATCTGGCCGTCGCTTGAAACTTGGCGCGCGTCCATGCCCTTTCAGGAAGTTCCGAGCGAGGTTCTGGTCCGGCAGGACCGAGACGAGCGATGACCTCATCGCCTTACGTCGATACCAGTGCGCTCGCCAAGTACTATATCGCCGAACCGGGCTCGGCGGAGTTTGAGACCTATATCCGGGCAACCGTCTCGGCATGGATCAGTCAACTGACCCTGGTCGAATTCCGCTGCCTGCTGGCACGCCGCCGCCGGACAGGTTCGCTCAACGCAACCCAGGAAACCGGAGCCATGGCGCTGTTCGTTTGCCACGTATCGGAGAGCCTATGGCAGGTTCAGCCGATAGACGATCCGGACTATGCGGACGCTGCGCGTCTGATTGATCGGATGCCGTCCATCCCGTTGCGCACATTGGATGCCATCCACCTCGCCGGCGCACTGAAGAGCGGGACAGAGGAGCTTGCGACCGCCGATAGGATATTGGCCGCGGCCGCCTCGGCAAGCGGGCTGAAACCGATTCTCTTTGGCGACCTTTCGTAGGCAGACCGGGGCATGCCCTACGCCTCTCTCCGCGATTTCATCGACGATCTCGAGCGCGCCGGCGAGTTGAAGCGCGTGGCGGCGCCGGTTTCGACGCATCTCGAGATGACCGAGATCCAGACCCGGCTCCTCGCCGAAGCGGGACCCGCGGTGCTGTTCGAAAACGTGACGCGCGCAGACGGCACGCGCTCTTCCATTCCGGCGCTTGTGAATCTTTTCGGCACGGTGGCGCGCGTGGCGCGCGCCGTCGGCAAGAAGCCGGGCGAGCTGCGCCAGCTCGGCGAGACGCTCGCGTTCCTGCGGCAGCCCGAGCCGCCGGCGAGCTTGCGCGAGGCCCTCCAAATGGGGCCCTCGCTGCTGAGGACCGTGTTGTCGATGAAGCCCAAGACGGTTTCCCGCGCGCCCTGCCAAGAGGTGGTGCTGAAGGGCGCGGACATCGATCTGGGCAGGCTTCCGATCCAGACCTGCTGGCCGGGCGAGCCGGCGCCGCTCATCACCTGGCCGCTGGTGGTGACGCGCGGCCCGCATCCGCGTGAAGACCGTGCCGACGATTTCAACCTCGGAATCTATCGCCTCCAGGTGACGGGCAAGGGCACGACCTTGATGCGCTGGCTGCGCCACCGCGGCGGGGCGCAGCACCACGCGCGCTGGAAGTCCGAGCGCGCGCGCGCGGAGAAGCCGGCGCCGCTGCCGGCGGCGGCCGTGATCGGCTGCGACCCCGCCACGATGCTGGCGGCGGTGACGCCGGTGCCCGACACGATGAGCGAATACCAGTTCGCGGGCCTGCTGCGCGGCACGAAGGCGGAGCTCGCCGATTGCGTCTCGGTGCCGCTGAAAGTCCCGGCCGAGGCCGAGATCGTGCTCGAGGGCCATGTTGCGCTCGACGAGTTCGGCGACGAGGGCCCCTACGGCGACCACACCGGCTATTACAACGCCGTCGAGCGCTTCCCGGTGTTCCGTCTCTCCGCGATCACGATGCGGCGGCAGCCGATCTATCTCTCGACCTTCACCGGCCGCCCTCCCGACGAGCCTTCGATCCTCGGCGAAGCGCTGAACGAACTCTTCATTCCGCTGCTGCGCCAGCAATTCCCCGAGATCGTCGATTTCTGGCTGCCGCCCGAGGGCTGTTCCTATCGCGTCGCCGTCGTCTCGATGAAGAAGGCGTATCCCGGGCACGCCAAGCGCATCATGTTCGGTGTGTGGTCGTATCTGCGCCAGTTCATGTACACGAAGTGGGTCATCGTCGTGGACGACGACATCGACGCGCGCGACTGGAAGGACGTGATCTGGGCGATCGCGACGCGCATGGACCCCGCGCGCGACACGACCATCGTCGAGAACACGCCGATCGACTATCTCGACTTCGCCTCTCCGGTCTCCGGCCTTGGCGCCAAGATCGGCCTCGACGCCACCGACAAGTGGCCCGACGAGGTGAACCGCCAGTGGGGCCGCAAGATCCGCATGAGCGACGACGTAGTGAAGAAAGTCGACGCGATGTGGAAGGATTTGGGGCTGCCCGGGAGCGGGAAGGCGATCTGGCGGTAACCATCATTTGCCGGTGTTCCGACTTTCCGGTCGCCGACGAAATCGTGGAATCTCGTGCTGCGGCAAGTGGTTGGAGGCGCTCCTACGCGTGCCCGGCGCCGCACGACCCTATAAGCACATTCTTCACCTTCAAGCGTATTAGTAGGGCAGCCGCAGCACCGGTGCCGGATGGAGCCTGCCACGCCGAACAAGCCATTTCGCGTCCTGACGCTCGACGGCGGCGGCACCTGGGCGTTCATTCAGGCGAAGGCGCTCGGCGCCGTCTACGGCGGCGACACCGACGGCTGGACGATTCTCGACCGCTTCGATCTGGCGGCCGCCAACTCCGGCGGCGCGCTCGTGCTGGCGATGCTGCTGAAGGGCATGAGCCCCAACGCGATCGTGACCCTGTTCCGCGACCGGCGCGAGCGCAGCCTGATCTTCGAACGCAATGCGATCGTCGATCGGGCGCTGGGCGGCCTGTTCGGTTTCGGGCCGCGCTACCATGCGCCCGGCAAGTTCAACGGCCTGCTCGACATCTTCGCGCGCTCCTCCGGACGCTGGGGCGCGGGCTTCGCGGCTCTGCCGCTCGACCTCGTCGCGGCCGGCCTCAATGCCGAGCGCGCGCAGCGCGGGCTGGGGCCGTTCCACTTCGTCATCACGGCCTTCGATTTCGACGCCGAGCGCAGCGTCTTCTTCCGTTCCGATCCCGGCAGCGCCGCCGCGCATTTCCGCGGCGCCCCCGTCCCCACCATCGCCGGCGCGCTGCACGCGGCCACCAACGCTCCGGTGCGATACTTCAATCGTCCCGCCGAGGTGGAGTTTACGGACGGTTCGGCGATCAACTATTGGGACGGCGCCGTCGGCGGCTACAACAACCCGATCATGGCGGCCGTGATCGAGGCGCTCGCGGCCGACCCGGCGCGCCGCGAAACCATGCAGGTGCTCTCGCTCGGCACGGCCGGAACGCGCCTGCCGGTCGTTTCGGCAAAGTGGCCTGGCGCCGCGCCTTGGGTCGTGCGCCGCAAGCCCTTGCGCGGCCTCGACAGCGTGCGCGTGGTGAGCGACTTGAGGAAGCTCACGGCAGCGATCATGGCCGACCGCCCCGAGGTCGCCGGATACATGGCGCACATCGCGCTCGGCGAACCGGTGGCGACGCCGGACGGCGCCGCGGTCCGCACCACGCGCATCGTTCGCATGAACCCGATGGTCCAGCCGCGTCACGCCGGCATCGACGCCGCGGGCCATACGCGCTGGGAGCCTTATGAGTGGTTCGCCGAGCCGTCCTCCGCGCGCGGCCGCACGCTGTTCGAGCGGCTCGTGGCGCTCGACATGGACGCACTCGCCGACGACGAAGTTCAGGACATCGAGCGACTTGCCGATCTCTGGCTCGACGGAAAGGTGCCCAACCAGCCGGTCTATTCCGACGATCGCTTCGCGCCCGTGATCGGACAAGGCTGGTTCGCCGAGGCGCTCGCCGCCTGGCGCGCGCTCGATATCGAGCCTGCGGCACCGGTCGTAGAAACGGTGCGCGCAAGCCACACGCGCGCCGCATGGCAGCGCTTTCTCGGCTGGCTCGGGCGCTGGCGCGCGAAAGCCGGAGCCGCCGCCGGGCCGGTCGTCGGCGCCGTTTCCCCGATCCAGAATGCCTCGGTCTCGGCCACGGGCACCATTCCAGGCCGCGCGCCGGCGGAATGAAACGCCGATCTGCCGGCGCGAAACGACGCCCGCGCGCCGTCGAACATTCTCAAAATCGGTCCCTTGAACATCGCGGGGGAGCGCAGCCTCCCGACAGGGTCGTTCACATTTTTATGCTTTTCTTCGCCGCGTCTTAGCCAAATCCGCAAATCCGCCGCATTTGCCCGCGGCCCGTTGCATAACCCCTCGACCCGGAAAATCTCGCGCGATCTTAATGACGTCCCGCGGCTATCCTCATGAATTGCGTGCGGTTGGATACACGCATTTAACCTTAGGTTCGTAGACAAGCGTAGAAGGGGATTCACGAATTAACGGAACGGATCGGTAAGCGTTTTCGGGGGAGAGTGCTTGCCATGCCGACAGCATTCGTCACGGGCGCCACGGGGTTTCTCGGCCTGAACCTGGTCGAGCAGCTCACCGAGCGCGGTTGGGTCGTGGTGGCGTATCATCGCCCCACCTCCGACACTGCGCGCCTGACCCAATTTCCGGTCCGCCTCGCCGAGGGCGACATCGCGGATTTCGACGCGGTGGCCGCCGCCGTGCCGCAGGGCGCCGACGCGCTGTTCCACCTCGCCGCCAACACCTCGGTGTGGTCGCGCCGCAACGCCGGGCAGACGCGCGACAACATCGACGGCACCAAGGCCGTGATCGCCGCCGCGCGCGGCAAGGCGGTGAAGCGCGTCATTCACGTTTCGTCGTGGGCGGCCTACGGCATCGAGCATGCGACGATCCACGAATCGACCTCGCAGTCCGGCCAGTTCTCCAAGGTCAATTATGTGCGCTCGAAAGCGCTGGCCGAGCAGGAGATGAAGCGGGCCGCCGCCGAAGGGCTGCCCGCCGTGATCGTCAATCCGGCTCACATCCTCGGCCGCTACGACCACAAGGGCTGGGGCCGCATGTTCGCGCTGGTCGCGAACCGCAAGCTGCCCGGCATCCCGCCCGGCAGCGGCAGCTTCTGCCATGCCGAGGCGGTGGCGCGCGCGATGATCGCCGCCGTCGAGCGAGGCCGCGTCGGTCATAACTATCTGCTCGGCGGCTGCGACGCGAATTTCGCCGACGTGATCCGTTTCATCGGCGACCTCGCCGGCCAGCCGGTGCCGAAGCGCACGCTGACGCCGTTCTCGATCCGCGTCGTGGCGCGTTTCAAGGCCCTCGCCGCGATCGCCACCGGCCACGAGCCCGATCTCACGCCGGAGGCGGCCGAGCTGATTCTCGCCCATCCGCGCATCGTCTCGACCAAGGCGCGCGACGAGCTGGGCTACCAGCCGACCTCGCTGCGCCTGATGCTCGACGACGCCTATCGCTGGCTGCGCGGCGAAGGCTACCTCTCGGTGCCGACCGAGGCGCTCGCCCCCAACCCGCAGCGCCGGCCGGCGCTGGCGGAGCGCTAAGCGCCGGAAAGCCGTCCTCCTCTTACACACTGGTCATCCCGACCGGGACGGCCGCAAACGCGGCCTTCTGGCCGAATTCGCGCCGTTCGGCGCGATTCGGCTGTAAGCGAGGCCAAAGGCCTCGCGTCGCGGACGCGCCCTTCGCGCGGCCGCGAAGTGGAGGGATCGCGGCGCAGCGGCCACGTGCAACTGCCCGGCGATCCCTCCGCTTCGCGCGCCGCGAAGGGCGGCTCGCTCCGGTCGGGATGACGGCGGAGGAAAAGCGGCCTACTCTGGCGATGCCTATGGGCCGGGAGGGGCGCCATCATGAACCGCCGCCTGTTCGCCGCTTGCCGCAGCTATCGCGCTTCCGCTGGCGCCGGCCCTGGCGCAATCGAAGTCGAACATTCCGAGCTACGCTTCTCCGCTTGCGAGAACACGCGAGCCGGCATGTCCAAGCGCGAAGGCAAAGAGGTGCCCCTGCTCAACGAAGCCAAGCGGGTCCCCTCCGGCGTCGTCCGCCTGATCGAGCTTCAGGAGCAGGGCTGGAGCTATATCCGGCCCTAGCCGTCATCCTTCGGGCCAAGCGGCCTCGGGATGACGGCTCGGTTGGACTGCAACCGCGCGCCCGTGCTCAAATCGGGGGCATGGCCAAGGCGCCCGCCGCGCACCTCCGCATCACGTTCAGGCCCGCTATTTCGCTGGGGCCGGGCAAGGCGCGCCTGCTCGAGGGCATTCGCGACATGGGCTCGATCGCCGCGGCCGGCCGGCGCATGGGCATGAGCTACAAGCGCGCCTGGATCCTGGTCGAGGAGATGAACGCGGCCTTCAAGGCGCCGCTCGTGACCGCGGCGAAGGGCGGCGAGCACGGCGGCGGCGCGGTGCTGACCAAGGCCGGCGCCGACGTGCTGGCCCGCTACCGCCGCATGGAGGCCGCGACCCAGCGCGCCGTCGCACGCGACGCGGCGGCGCTGAAGCGGATGCTGGCCAAGGGCTGAGTGCAGGGCAACGGGTTCGGCGCCCCGCCCGTCAAGAACTGGTTTGGGGCGCCCGCCGCTTCGCTACGCGATCGCCAGCGTCGCCTCGACCGGGATCGGGCGGCTGATGTTGAAGTAATTGGGCGATGTCTTGAGCACGGTCCGTCTCGATCGCCTACGCGGTGCGCCATCCCGACCTCGCCGAGGGAGCGGATTCCGAACCCGCCCGAAGTCAAGCCTGAGACGCGCTCGGGCCCAGCCAAGGTTTCGTTTGATGCGCCGCCGGACGCGCGCGATACTCGCGCCCTTGCTCGGCGCCTAGTGCGAACCCCCCGCATCGGGGAGCCAGACGGAGGGAAGAATGGGAGCGTTTTATCGCCAGACGCCGCTGATCGGCCTTCTCGCGGTCGTCTACCTGATCGTGGCGGCGGTATTCGAGGCCGTGCTGACTCGGACGATCTTCAACTTGACGCTCCCCTCGGGCGCGGCCTGGACCTTCAGCGTGCTCGAGCTCTTCGTCGTGCTCGGGCTGCTGCTGCTCTATCTCGAGATCCTGAAATCGACGCGCACCGGGCGCGGCCAGATCGTCGAGCACATCGTCTCGATGCTGATCTTCGTCGGATGCCTGCTGCTGTTCCTGCTCGTGCGGCAGACCGGGTCGACGACGTTCCTCCTCATCACCGTGATGTCGGCCATCGACGTGATCGCCGGCTTCACCGTCTCCATCGTCGCCGCCCGCCGCGACCTCGAGATCGAGCGGGTCAGCAGCGCCTGAGCGCCGGCGAGTCCCCTCACTTCCCATTCGTCGCCAAGAGGCGTCGAATGGGCCCCTTCTCTCCCACTTCGTGGGAGAGAGAAGAAGAAAGCGCGCCGCCTCCTCTTCTCTCTCCCGCTTGCTTGCGGGAGAGAAGGGGCCCATCGCCGCACCCTTCGCGGCGATGGGAAGTGAGGGCGGCCGCTATTTCATCCTGACGAAGCGCAGCGGGAAGAAATTGTCGGCGTTCTGGACGAGGTCGACCGAGTCCTTGGCCGCCCAGACCACGACCTGCTGGTGGATCGGGATCACCGCCGCCTCGTCGCGCACGAGCTGGAGCGCTTCTGCCAGCATCGCGTTGCGTGCCTTCGGATCGAGCTCGCTGCCGCTCTTCATGACGAGCTCGTCGAGCTTGGGGTTGACGTAGCCGCCGACGTTGAACACGCCCCGCTGCAGCTCGCGGTTGCGCGAGGCGACCAGGTTGAACAGCGCGTCGTGCGCGTCGTAGGTCGCCGGCACCCAGCCCGCCAGGATGAAGCTCGTCTCGTAAGGCGGCGAGAGGTGCCTGATCAGCTGGTTGAACGGAATGACCTTCAAGTTCACCTTCACCCCGATGCGGGCGAGCATCGCGACGGCGGCGGTGCAGATGTGCTCGTCGTTGACGTAGCGGTCGTTCGAGCACTGCATGCCCATCTCGAAGCCGTCGGGATACCCGGCCTCGGCCATCAGCTTCTTGGCGGCGTTGAGATCGCGCGGCGGGGCGACGTTGAGCGCCGCGTCGAACGCGTTCACGCCGGGGCCCACCACCAGATAGTTCGGCACCGAAACGCCGCGCATCACCTGGCGCGAGAGCGCTTCGGCGTCGATCGCCATCGCGATCGCGCGGCGCACGCGCACGTCCTTCAACGGGTTCTTGCCCTTGACGTTGCTGTCGATGAGCTCGTCGCGCGACTGGTCGAGAAAGAACAGCATCGTGCGCAGCTCGCCCTTCTGCATCACGCGCAGGCCGCGCTGCTCGAGCACGCGCGGGATCGCGTTGATGGGTAGCGTGTGCACCATGTCGACCTCGCCCGACAGCAGCGCCGCGCTGCGCGTCGCCGGGTTGGCGATCGGCGTGAAGATCACCTCGGTGAGATTGTGCTCGGGCTTGTCCCACCAGTTCTTGTTGGGGACCATGACGATCTTGCCGTCGGCGCCGCGGCTCTTGAGCTCGAAGGGCCCGGTGCCGTTGGCGTGCAGCGTCGCGTGCGAGGTCTCGTTCTTGGTGAGGTCGGTGGCCCTGGTGACGTTGTGCTTCTCCGACCATGCCTTCGACATGATCAGCCACGACGTCATCTGGTCCGGGAACGTGGGGTTCGGCGCCGCCATTTCGAACTCGACCGTGTGATCGTCGATCTTCTTGATGTCCTTGCTGCCGCGCAGGACCGTGGCGAGCAGCGAGCCCGGGCCCTTGGTGCGCTGATAGGTGAAGACGACATCGTCGGCGTTGAACGGCGAGCCGTCCTGGAACTTGACGCCCTTCCGGAGCGTGAAGCGCCACGTCGTCGGGCTCGTCGCCTTCCATTCGGTCGCGAGTCCCCCCTCCAGCTTCAGCTCGCGGTCGCGGCGGATCAGCGGCTCGTAAACGTTGGACAGCATCGACAGCGTCGAGGCGACGTTGCGGCTGTGCGGGTCCATCGAGCCCGGGTCGCTGTCGGCGGCCCACTTGAACGTCTTGGCATCGGCGGCACCGGCGCTCATCAGCGCCGCCGCCATGAACAAGGCTGCGAAGCCCTTCGCGGGGCGGAAACGGACGGTCATGTGCTTCTCCCTCTGGCGATGCTGCTGTTCAGTCGGAAGACTTCCGGCATTCTTCGGTCAGCCGGTCGAGAAAGCGGTCGCACGCGGCAAGCTGCTCCAGCGGCACGAACTCGTCGTGCTTGTGCGCCTGCTCGATGTTGCCGGGCCCGCACACGACGGTCGGGATCCCGAGGCCCTGAAAATACCCGGCTTCGGTGCCGAAGGCGACGGCCTCGGTGGCGTTGCGGCCGGCGAGGCGCATGGCAAGCGTCTCCGCCGCCGAGCCAGGATCGGGGGCGAGCGCCGGTATTTTTGCCAACACGTCGATCCGGATGTCGGTCGCGGGCGAGACGGCCCGCATGCGCGGCAGCAATTCTTCGGCGGCATGTGCGCGCATCTTGTCGACGGCGTCCTCGAGCCGCACGCCGGGCAACGCGCGGTGCTCCCAGAAGAAGCTTGCTTCGTGCGGCACGACATTGCCGCCGGCGCCGCCCTGCATGATGTTGACCTGCAGCGAGGAGTAGGGCGGATCGAACGCCGGATCGCGCTTCGCCTTCATCTCCTCGCCGAGCCGAGCCGCGTAGGCGACGAGCTCGGCCGCGTACATCACCGCGTTCACCGTGCGGTGCACCTGCGAGGAATGGCCGGCCACACCCGTGACCGTGCAGGTGCCGATGATGCCGCCCTTGTGGCTGGTGACGACCTTCATGTCGGTGGGCTCGCCGACGATGACGGCGCGCGGGCGGATGCCGCTCTTGCCGAGCCAGTCGATCATGCCGCCGACGCCGGTGCAGCCGAGCTCCTCGTCGTAGGAGAGCGCGAGATGGATCGGGCGTTTCAAGCCGCCGCGCGTCCATTCCGGCACTTTGGCGAGGGCGGCCGCGGCAAAGCCTTTCATGTCGGTGGTGCCGCGGCCGTAGACGCGGCCGTTCTTCTCGGCGAGCGCCCAGGGGTCGGTCGTCCAGGGCTGGCCGTCGACGGGCACGACATCGGTGTGGCCCGAGAGCACGATGCCGCCATTGGCGGCCGGACCGATCGTGGCGAAGAGATTGGCCTTGGTGCGCTCGCGGTTGTGGATCAGGTCGGCGCCGACACCGTGCTCGGCCAGATACGCCGCCACCCACTCGATGAGCGGCAGGTTCGAATTGCGGCTGGTGGTGTCGAACGCCACCAGTTTCGCAAGCATGGCGACGGTGCCGCGCGGATGAGGCACGCTGCTCCCCCTCGGAGGCGGGGGAGCTTCGCAGAACGGGCGAAAACGGCAAGTGCTACCCCTTCTCCCCGGGGAGAAGGGGCAGGGGATGAGGGGGCCGACGTGCGCTTCCAGTTGAGCGAGAACCCGTGCTCGCGCCCGCGCGAAGTAGGAAGGTCCTCCCCCTCCCCCTCTCCCCCTGCCCCCTCGCCCCAGGGCGAGGGGGAATCTAGCCGTGCCGGATGGCCACCGTCTTGAGCACGGTCAGCTCCTTCATCCCCTCGATGCCCTTCTCGCGGCCGAAGCCGGAGCGCTTGACGCCGCCGAAGGGCAGCTCGACGCCGCCGCCGGCGCCGTAATCGTTGATGAAGACCTGGCCGGCGCGCAGCGCCTTCGCCAGGCGAAGCTGGCGTCCGCCGTCGCGCGTCCATACGCCGGCGGTGAGGCCATAGGCCGTGCCGTTCGCGATGCGGATCGCCTCGCCTTCGTCGTTGAAGCGGATGGCCGAGAGCACGGGGCCGAAGATTTCCTTCTGCGCGGCCTCGTGGTCGGGCGGGACATCGCCGAGCAGCGTGGGCGCCACGAAGAAGCCGCCGGGCGGCAGATTGGGCGCGAGGCCGCCGCTCGCCAGCGCCGCGAGGCCCGAGGATTTGGCGCGCGCGACGAAGCCGGACACCCGCTCATGCTGCTTCCGGTTGATGAGCGGCCCGCAATCGAGATCCATGTCGTAAGTGCCGGCGCGCAGCGCCTTGAAGCGCTCGGCGAGGCGCTCCGCCACCTCGTCGTACGCGCGCTGCTCGACGAGCATACGGCTGCCGGCCGAGCAGGTCTGCCCCGAATTCTGCACGATGCCGCCGACGAGGAACGGCAGCGCCGCCTCCAGATCCGCATCGGCGAAGACGAGCTGGGGGGACTTCCCGCCGAGCTCCATTGTCACGGCCAGGTTGTTGTCGGCGGCGAACTTCTGCACGACAGCGCCCACCTCGGGCGAGCCGGTGAACGAGACATGGTCGAGGCCGGGATGCGCGGCCAGCGCCGCGCCGGCCTCGGGCCCGAGCCCCGTGACGACGTTGACGACACCGGGCGGAACGCCCGCTTCGAGCGCGAGCACCGCGAGACGCAGCACGCTCAAGCAGGCATCCTCGGCGGGCTTCACGACGCAGGCATTGCCGGCCGCGAGCGTCGCCGCGATCTGCTTGGCGCCCATCTGCGCCGGATAGTTCCAGGGAATGATGTGGCCGGTGACGCCGAGCGGTTCGCGCATCAGCAGCACGGTGTAGCCGTCCTGATACGGGATCGTCTCGCCGTGCAGCTTGTCGGCGGCGCCGGCGTAGTACTCGAAATAGCGCGCCGCCACGGCGATGTCGGCTTTCGCCTGCTTCAGCGGCTTGCCGGTGTCGCGCGCTTCGAGCCGCGCGAGATCGTCGGCCGCGGCCAGAATGGCCTCGGCCATCTTCATCAGCCTGCGGCCGCGCTCGGTGCCGCTCATGCGGCCCCAGGCGCCGTCGTAAGCCGCGCGCGCCGCGGCCACGGCGGCATCGACATCGGGTTTGCGCCCGCGCGCGATCGCCGCGAACTCCGCGCCGTCGCCGGGATCGATGACGGCAACGGTTTCGCCCGCCGCGGCCGGCACCACCTTGCCGCCGATCACGTGGCCGTTGGCCACTCGCATGTCCATGGCGTTTCCTCCGGAGGCCGTTGGAGCGGCTCATCTTTCAAGTTGTTCAAAGCGTATGTGAATTGTCGTCCCCGCGAAAGCGGGGACCCATGCGGCCCATCCGCATACGCGCCATTCATGTCATCGGACGTCGCCGGAGAGATGGGTCCCCGCTTTCGCGGGGACGACAACCGAGAGCGACGTGCTAGCGCGCCGCCGCGAGAGGCTTCGCCTCGAGATCGTAATCTCGTGCCTTCTCGACGCGGACTTTCACGATATCGCCGGCTCTCAGTCCCGCCGCTGGCTTGACGAACACGTTGCCGTCGATCTCGGGCGCGTCGGCCTTGGAGCGGGCGACCGCCCTGCCGTTCTCGACCGTGTCGACGATCACCTCGATCTCGCGCCCGACCTTGGCCGCGAGCTTGGCCGCGCTGATCTTCCGTTGCGCCTGCATGAAGCGGTGCCAGCGCTCCTCTTTCACCTTGTCCGCAACCGCGCCGGGAAGCGCATTGGCGGCGGCTCCCTCGATCGGCTCGTATTTGAAGCAGCCGACGCGATCGAGCTTCGCCTCTTGGAGCCAGTCGAGCAGCATCGCGAAATCCGCTTCGGTCTCGCCGGGAAAGCCGACGATGAAGGTGGAGCGGATCGCGATGTCGGGCGCGAGCGCGCGCCAGCGCGCGATGCGGTCCAGCGTCCTTTCCTGGTTCGCCGGACGGCGCATCGCTTTCAGCACGGTGGGGCTCGCGTGCTGAAACGGGATGTCGAGATAGGGGAGGATTTTCCCCTCGGCCATCAGCGGGATGACATCGTCGACATGCGGATAGGGATAGACGTAGTGGAGGCGCACCCAAATGCCGAGCTCGCCGAGGCCGCGCGCGAGATCGCTGAAATGCGCGCGCCGGCTCTCCCCGCGCCACGCGCCCGCTGCGTGCTTGATGTCGACGCCGTAGGCGCTCGTATCCTGCGAGATGACGAGCAGTTCCTTGACGCCGGCCAGCGCCAGGCGCTCGGCCTCGCGCAGCACGTCGGCGATCGGGCGGCTCGCGAGATCGCCGCGAAGATGCGGGATGATGCAGAAGCTGCAGCGGTGATTGCAGCCCTCGGAGATCTTGAGATAGGCGTAGTGGCGCGGCGTGAGCTTGATTCCCTGCGCCGGCACGAGATCGAGGTAAGGATCGTGCGCGGGCGGCAGCGCCTCGTGCACCGCCTCCATCACCGCCTCGTATTGATGCGGGCCGGTGACGGCGAGCACGTCCGGATATTTCTCGCGGATGAGGCCGCTTTCGGCCCCGAGGCAGCCGGTGACGACGACCCTGCCGTTCTCGGCGAGCGCTTCGCCGATGGCGTCGAGCGATTCGGCACGCGCGCTGTCGATGAACCCGCAAGTGTTGACCAGCACCAGATCGGCGCGCTCGTAGCTGGGTGCGATCTCGTATCCCTCGGCGCGCAGACGCGTGAGGATGCGCTCGGAATCGACCAGCGCCTTGGGGCAGCCGAGGCTGACGAGGCCGATGCGCGGATTCGGCCGCGCGCCGCGCGAAGCGGTCTCCGCACCGCGTGCGGCGCCCGGCTTGCTCTTCGCGTCGGCGGCGGAACGATTCATGAATTTGTGCTGCCCGGTGCGCATGATTTAGGCGCGAATCGCGCCAAAATCCAACGCGCGCAATCCGCGCAGGCGCCATCGCCGGCGCTTTCCCGCACTCGTCATCCCGACCGAAGCGAGCCGCTTTTTGCGGCTCGCGAAGTGGAGGGATGACGCATTGGTTATCGGCGCTTGCGCTGCTTGGGAGCCGTCTTTCGTGGGGCCGGCGATTTGGATCGCGCTGCGGCCTTCTTCGCCGCCCGCTTTACCTTGGTCGCCAGCATCAGCTTCGCGATCTTGGCGACCAGGGAGGGCCGGCCGAAGACGGCGTTGTAGATGCGCTCGCCGTCGAGCTCGTAGCTGTCGACGATGCGGAACGCGCCGCCCGCCTCCTCGATCAGGATGCGCGCGGCGGCGATGTCCCAGATCGGATTGCCGTAGTCGACCGTGGCATCGGTTTGGCCGGTCGCGGCGCAGAGATGCATGTAGCAGCTGCGGTAGATGCGCAGGTTGGGATAAGCGCGCGCGAGCGCGTCGAAGCGGGCGCCGTCGGCGCGCCGGCGGACATAGTTGGCGGGGGCGCTCGACATCACGCGCACCGCCATGGCCGGCGTCGCCCGGTCGAGATCGGCGAGGCGCAGGCGCTCGTTGCCGCCCACCGGGCTGTCCCGGAACGCGCCGAGGCCGAACGCCGCATGCACACGGTCCTCGAGCATCGGGATGTCGATCACGCCCACCACGGGCTGGCCGCGGAAGAACAACCCCACGATGCTGCCGAAGGTGGGCACGCGGTGGACGAAGTCCTCGGTGCCGTCGACGGGATCGAACACCCAACTGAATGCCGCGTCGGGCCGGTGCGGCGGAAACTCCTCGCCCACCTGGCCATGGTCGGGGAAGGCGGCGAGCGTCATCGCGCGCAGCTTGGCTTCGACCGCGAGGTCGGCGCTGGTGACCGGGCTGCCGTCGCTCTTGGTCTCGACCTTGAAACCCCCGCTGAAAAGCGCGCGCAGCTGCCGGCGTGCCTCGTCGGCCAGCGCCAGCGCATGATCGCGGAAGCGCTCGAGGTCGGCGCGGGCGATGCCGGCGCGCATGTCCTTGCCGCCCGCCTTGCGGTACTCCATGCGAGGCCCCTTATTTCTTTCCGCTCCCTCCGGGAGAGGAGGGGCCCCATGCGCACTTGCGCATGGGAGGCGAGGATACCGCGCTGGCGCCGCGGTACAGCGCTGCCAGCGCTCCGCCCTCACTTCCCATCGCCCAAGCGGGCGATGGGCCCCTTCTCTCCCGGAGGGAGAGAAAAGTGCTTAGCACACCGTGCGAAAGCGTTCCTTGACCACGCCGAGCACTTCGTCGGGGTCGCGCTTCCACCAGTTGGCGGCAGAGAAGATTTCGACTTCGACGCAGCCGCCATAGCCGGCGGCCTCGATCCAGCCGCGGATGCGCGGCAGGTCGATCACGCCGTCGCCCATCATGCCGCGGTCGAGCAGCAGATCCGCGGTGGGCACGAGCCAATCGCAGACATGAAAGGCGTAGATGCGCCGGGCGCGGCCGGCGCGCGCGATCTCGGCTTCGAGCGCCGGGTCCCACCAGACGTGATAGACGTCGACGGCGACGCCGACTCCCTCTCCGAGGCGCTCGCAGATGCCGTTCGCCTGCGCGAGCGTGTTCACGCAGGCGCGGTCCGCGGCGTACATCGGATGCAGCGGCTCGATCGCGAGCTTCATGCCGGCGACGCGGGCTTGCTCGAGCAGCCAGGCGATGCCCTCCTCCGCCTGCGCCCGCGCGCCGGCGAGGTCCTTGGAGCCTTGCGGCAGCCCGCCCACCACCAGGATCAGGCAATCGGCGCCGAGCGTCAGCGCCTCGTCGAGCGCGCGGCGATTGTCGTCGCGCGCCCGCGCGCGCCCGTCTTCGTCCGCGGCCGGGAACATGCCGCCGCGGCAATAGCCGCTCAGTCTCATGCCGTGCGTGCGGATCAGCTTCGCGGCCTTGGCGAGGCCGCACTTCGCGACCTGGTCCCGCCAGGGCGAGATCGCGCGGATGCCGTGGCGCGCGCAGCCCTCGATGATCTCCTCGAGCGACCAGCGCTCGCGCACCGTGGCCGTATTGAGCGAGAGCAGCTCCGGATGCGCGGCGAGATCGCGCATCAATTGACCATGCCGTGCACGGCGAGCACGCGGCGCATGCGCGCGCAGGCCTCGTCGGGATCGGCGAGAAGCCCGGCCGCATCGGCGAGGCGGAACAGCTCGGCGAGATGCAGCAGCGAGCGCGCGCTCTGCTGCCCGCCCACCATGATGAAGTGGTCCTGGAGGCCGTTGAGATAGGCCATGAACACGACGCCGGTCTTGTAGAATCGGGTCGGCGCCTTGAAGATGTGGCGCGAGAGCGGGACCGTCGGCGCCAGGATCTCGTGGAAGCTTTTCTCCGCGCCGCGCGCCAATTCGCCCAGCGCGGCCGAGGCCGCCGGCGCGATCGCATCGAAAATGCCGAGCAGCGCGTCGGAGTGGCCATCAGCGTCGCCGGCGATGAGCTCGGCGTAGTTGAAATCGTCGCCGGTATACATGCGCACGCCCCCGGGCAGGCGGCGGCGCATCGCGATCTCCTTGTCCTTGTCGAGAAGCGAGATCTTGATGCCGTCCACCTTGGCGGCGTTCGCCTTCAGGACGTCGAGGCAGACGTCCATCGCCTTCCAATGATCCTTCTCGCCCCAATAGCCTTCGAGCGCCGGATCGAACATCTCGCCGAGCCAGTGGATCAGCACCGGCTCCCGCACCTGCGCAAGGATGCGGCCATAGACCTTGGCGTAGTTGTCGGGCGATTTCGCGCACGCGGCAAGCGCGCGCGAGGCCATCAGGATGATGCGCCCACCCGCCTTCTCGACGGCCGCGCACTGCTCTTCGTAAGCGGCAATCACCTCCGCCATCGTGAGCGACGGCGACGGCGCCAGGTGATCGGTGCCGGCGCCCGAGGCGACGACGCCGCCCTCGGCCTTGGCCAGCGCCACGCTGCGCCTGATCAGATCGAGGCTCGTCGGCCAGTCGAGGCCCATGCCGCGCTGCGCGGTGTCCATCGCTTCGGCGACGCCGAGGCCGAGCGACCAGAGATGGCGGCGGAATCCGAGCGTCGTCTCCCAATCGACCGCCGGCGTCAGCCAAGGATCGTGATCGGCCAAAGGATCGGCCACGACATGGGCAGCCGCATAGGCGACGCGGTTGAACGGCTGCGTCCGCTTGGGGAATTTCCGGGGCGGCCGCGTTGCATAGTCCTCGACGCGCCCGCCCTTGGCCGGGAGACGGATCGTCGGCATCGCTAGAACCTGTCCAAATTTGGTTGAACCATCCGACGCGCAGGGGCGCGCTGCGCGCGCCCTGCCGACGCCCCGCTGGCGCCGGAGGCGCGTGCACGCTCCGCGCCGCTCTCGAACCTTGTGCCGGTGGAAGCGGGGCGCGCGCAGCGCGCCCCTACGTCGTCTTGGCCGAGTCCATATGAATGGAACATGCCCTACACATCCAGCGCCGGCACATCGAGCCAGCGCCGCTCCTTCCAGCTCTTGAGGGCAAGCTCGGCGAGCTGCACGCCCTTGGCGCCCTCGACGAGATTCCATTTGAACGGAGCGCCCTCGCAGAGGTGCCGGATGAACATCTCCCACTCGGCCTTGAAGCCGTTGTCGGAGGCCTGGTTGTCCGGCACCTCCTGCCAGCCTTGGAAGAAATCGATGCTCTGCTTCACGTCTGGGTTCCACACCGGCCGCGGCGTGTTCGCGCGCGCCTGCGTGCGGCAGGATTGGAGGCCGGCCACGGCCGAGCCGAGCGTGCCGTCGACGTGGAAGGTGACGAGATCGTCGCGACGGACGCGCGTCGTCCACGAGCTGTTGATCTGCGCGATCACGCCGTTCGCAAGCTGGAACGTCGCGTAGCAGGCGTCGTCGGTGTCGGCGGCGTATTTCCTTCCGCGCTCGTCCCAGCGCTCGGGGATGTGAATGGCGCCGAGGCAGCTCACCGCCCTCACCTCGCCGAAGAGATTGTCGAGCACGTAGCGCCAGTGGCAGAGCATGTCGAGGATGATGCCGCCGCCCTCCGCCTTCTTGTAGTTCCAGGACGGGCGCTGCGCCGGCTGCCAATCGCCCTCGAACACCCAATAGCCGAACTCGCCGCGCACCGAGAGCATGCGGCCGAAGAAGCCCGAGTCGCGCAGCATCTTGAGCTTCAGCAGCCCCGGCAGGAACAGCTTGTCCTGCACCACGCCGTGCTTGATGCCGGCCGCCTTCGCCTTCTTCGCGACGGCCACGGCCTTGGCGAGATCGTCGGCGATCGGCTTTTCGCAATAGATGTGCTTGCCGGCATCGATCGCGCGCGTGAGCAGCCCGGCGCGGAGCTGGGTCGAGGCGGCGTCGAAGAAAAGCTCGTCGTCCTTGTTCTCGAGCGCCGCGTCGAGATCGGTCGTCCAGCGCTCGAGCCCGTGCGCGCGCGCCAGCGCGCCCACTTTGGCGGCATCACGGCCGACCAGGATCGGATCGGGCATCACGCGATCGCCGTTCGCGAGCGCCACGCCGCCCTGCGCGCGGATCGCCATGATCGAGCGCACCAGATGCTGGTTCGTGCCCATCCGCCCGGTGACGCCGTTCATGATGATGCCGAGCCGTCTCTGCGCCATGGAGCGTTCTCCTGTTCTTGCCTCGCTCAGCTCCGCCAGCGCGCGAGATTGGCGGAAACGAAACCGTCGTCGGTCAATTCGGGATAGGTGGCGTAGATCCGGTCGATGCCTGCGGTCTGGCCGGGGCTCAGGACCTCGTTGGGGTCGAGGCACAGGTTCGAGCGCATCAGCCCTTGCCGGCGCAGGACCTCGTGGCAGCCCGGGATGCAGCCGGCGAAATCGTTGGCGACGTCGAAGATCACGCTGTTGCAGTCGGTGATGAAGCTGTCGAGCGCGAGGAGGCCCGGCGGGATCGCGTCCGCGGCGACGGCCGTCTGCGCGTGCTGCAGCACCTGCACCGCCGCCGCGGTCCAGACGCTCCAATGGCCGAGCAGGCCGCCGCGGAAGCGCAGCAGCGTCTCGCGCCCGTTGGCGCGAACGGCGAGCGGCGTCACGAGGTCGAGCAGGATGTGGTCGTCGTTGCCGGTGTAGAGGGCGACGCGCTGCTCGGCCTTGGCGGCGACGACGCCGAACGCCACGTCGAGCGTACGGTAGCGGTCGAACGGCGCCACCTTGATCGCGATCACGTTGTCGATGGCCGCGAAGCGCGTCCAGAAGGCGCGCGAGAGCGGAATGCCGCCCACCGCGGTCTGCAGATAGAAGCCGATCAGCGGCATTTCCGCGGCGACCGCGGCGCAGTGTGCTATGATCTCGTCCTCGCCCGCCCCTTTCAGTGCCCCGAGGCCGAGCAGCACCGCGTGATAGCCGAGCGAGCGCGCGGTCGCGGCCTCGGCCACGGCCTGCGCGGTCTTGCCGATGGCGCCGGCGATGAGGAAGAGCGGCGCCGCGGTCGACGCCTTCGCCGTTTCGGCGGCGAGCTCGAGCACGGGCCGGTAGAGCCCCGCCTCGCGGATCTTGAATTGCGTCGCGTGCACGCCGACCGCGAGGCCGCCGGAGCCGGCGTCGATGTAGTAGCGCGTGAGCGCTTTCTGCGATTCGCGATCGAAGCGGCGCTCGGCATCGAGCGCCAGCGGGTGCGCCGGAATGACCGTGCCGCGGCGCAGCAGCGCCAGCGCCGGCTCGGGGATGTCGGTCCAGCTAAGGCCGGAACGCGTCATGCGCGGTTTCGCATGCGAAAGTAACCAACTGGTTACCTATCTGTCGCATTCGCAAGGGTGCTGTCAACGGGATGGCCGCCTTCTTCTCTCTCCCGCTTGCGGGAGAGAAGGGGCCCGTCGACGCGCCTCTTGGCGCGGCGATGGGAAGTGAGGGAACGGCGCCGGCCCGCCTCGTCGCGCACGGCCCTCACTTCCCATTCGCCGCCAAGGGGCGGCGAATGGGCCCCTTCTCTCCCGAAGGGAGAGAGAAGAATGAAGGCGCGGGGCGGAGAGAAATCACTCCAGCCCGAGCGTGTGATAGATGCGCCGCGTGTAGGCGCCGAACGCCGGCCCCGTGCGCAGGTCGAGCGTGCGCGGATGCGGCAGGTCGACGACAAAGTTGTCGGCCATGCGCGCCGGCCCGGCGGTGAGCACGATCACGCGCGTGCCGAGGAACACCGCTTCGGCGATGCCGTGCGTGACGAACACGATCGTCTTGCGGCTTTCGCGCCAGATGCGGAGCAGCTCGAGGTTCATCTTCTCGCGCGTGAGCGCATCGAGGGCCCCGAACGGCTCGTCCATCAGCACGAGCTTCGGGTCGTGGATCAGCGCGCGGGCGATCGCGGCGCGCTGCTGCATCCCGCCCGAGAGCTCGTAGGGGTACTTGTCCTCGTTGCCCGCCAGGCCGACCAGCGCCAGGAGATCGCGTGCGCGTGCGCGGCTTGCCGCCATCGGCAAGCCAAGCAGCTCCGCCGGCAACAGCACGTTGTCGACGATGCGCCGCCACTTCAGCAGCAAGGGCTGCTGGAACACCATGCCGATGTCGCGCGCCGGATCGAACGGATCGCGCGCCGAGCCGATCCTGACCTCGCCGCCGTCGGCCTGATGAAGCCCGGCCAGGATCTTGAGCAGCGTCGTCTTCCCGCAACCCGACGGCCCGACCAGCGCCACAAGGTCGCCGGCGCCGACGTCGAAGGTCGCCTCCGACACGGCCAGGAAGTCCTTGCCGCGCGTGCGGTAGACTTTGCGCACGCCGTTGAGACGGATGAAGGCCTCGCTCATCGGCCGCGGCTCTATTGGATGCGCGCGTCGCGCACGACGACGAGGCGCTCGAGGGCCAGTACGAGGCCATAGAGCGCCACGCCGATCGCGGTGATCAGGATCACCGCCATGAACATCGCGGCCGTGTCGAGCGTTACCTGCACCTGGAGCATGAGGTAGCCGAGGCCGCGATCCGAGCCCAGGAACTCGCCGACGACGGCGCCGGCCACGGCGAGGATCGCGCCCACCTTCATGCCCGAGAAGATGTAGGGCAAGGCGCCGGGCAGCTGGATCTTGACGAACAGCTGCCAGCGCGAGCCGCGCAGCGTGCGCACGAGATCGAGCAGCTCGGGCTCGACCTCGCGCAGGCCGCGCGCGGTCGTCAGCACGATCGGGAAGAACGCGATCGAAAAGGCCATCAGGATGTTGGGCCCGATGCCGTATTTGAACCAGACGATGATCAGCGGGCCCAGCGCCACCTTGGGGATCATGTTGAGCGTCACGAGCAGCGGCATCACCGCCATCTCGAGCCAGCGGCTCCACGAGAAGAGGAGCGCGAGGCCGACGCCGACCACGACCGCGAGCACGTAGCCGCCGAAAATCTCGATCGCCGTGACCGTGATGTTCTCGAGCCAGCGGTAGTTCGGCTGGGTGAGCGCTTTCAGCGTGCTCTCGGGCGAAGGCATCACGAACGCCGGCACGTTCCCGTACACGACGAACATGTGCCAGGCGGCCACCAGCGCGAGATGGGCTAGCACGGCGATCGCGTAGCGCGTCAGCGCGTCGCTGTTGCGTTCCACGGAACTTTCTCCCCTCTGCTGCGCGCGATCATAATGATGCGCGTGCGTAATGCCAGTTGCCGCAGCTCGATTGACGCGCCGCGCGGTTTGGGACTAGCCTCTCAGGTAACCGGATGGTTACGTCCGGCACGAACGAAGGGAGGACAAGGATGCTCGCGCTCACCCGCGCCGCCGCGATCGCCGGCGCCGCTTTGGCCCTGGCGGCCGCCCCGGCTTCCGCGCAGAAGGTCACCTTCACGCTCAACTGGGTCGCGGGCGGCGACCACGCTCCATATTTCTACGCGCAGAAAATGGGCTGGTACAAGCAGGCCGGGGTCGACGTCGAGTTCGAGACCGGCCGCGGCTCGGCTGTCTCGGCGCAGAAGGTGGGAGCCGGCGCCACGCAGCTCGGCCTCTCCGACATGGCCGTGGTCCTCAACGCGATCGGCAAGGGGGCCGACCTCGTCGCCGTGATGAACGTCTATGCCAACTCGCCGCAAGGCCTCTACTGGCTCAAGAGCTCGGGCATCAAGGGCGTCAAGGATTTCGTCGGCAAGAAAATCGGCAACCCGCCCGGCGACGCCGCGCGCACCATGTGGCCCGCGATCGCCAAGGCCAACGGCATCGATCCGAACTCGGTGACCTGGGTGAACATCGACGCCAACGCCAAGCTCAGCGCGCTCAAGGCGAAATCGATCGACGCGACCACGTCGTTCTACAACATCCACCACATCTTCGCGCGCGAGCTCAAGGACGACATGGGCTTCCTCGCCTGGCGCAATGCGGGGCTCAATCCCTACGGCAATTCGATCATCGCCAACGGCGCCTGGCTCAAGGCCAACCGCGACAAGGCCGAGAAGTTCGTGAAGGTCACGCAGAAGGCGTTCGCCGAATGCGTCGCCAAGCCGGAGCCCTGCGTCCAGGCGCTGGTCGAGGCCCATGGCGGGCTGCGCGCCGACAACGAACTGGTCAACTGGCAGCTCGTCACGGTGCTGATGAGCGATGAGGTCTCGCGCAATACGGCGCTCGGCTGGCACGACGAGAAGCGCATGGAAGCCGACTACAAGCTCGTCGCCGAATACGTGAAGATCGACAAGCCCTTCGACGTGAAGACCTCATACACCAACGAGTTCCTCGACAAGTCGATCAAGATGACGGCCGTGACCGAACCGAAGTTCTAGCAGCGTCGCCTCGCGCGCGCTTCGGGCAATTGGTCAAAGGGGGTGTCGTCCCCGCGAAAACGGGGACCCATCTCTCCAGCGACGTTCCTCCGCGCGAGCACTGGGTATGCGGACGCGCCGTAATGGGTCCCCGCTTTCGCGGGGACGACAATGTTGGTGTCGAAGTCGATATGACATCGCCACGGATCCAGACGACCGTCGTTGGCTCTTATCCAGTGCCCGATTGGCTCGTGGCGCTGCCCTCCGAGCAGGCTCTGGCGGATGCGACGCGCGTCGTGATCCATACCCAGGAGCAGGCCGGCATCGACGTCGTCTGCGACGGCGAGCTCTACCGCTTCGATGTCAATCATCCCGAGACCAACGGGATGATCGAATACTTCGTTCGCCCCATGGCCGGAATCCGTACCGGCGTCACCTTCGACGAGCTCGTCGCGTACCGCGCCGCGCCGGGGATGCGCTTCCGCGCCCGCCCGCCCGGCGTGGTCGAAGGGCCGGTCGGCTCCGGCACGCTCGATCTGCCGCAAGCCTGCGCGCGCGCGAAGCGCCTCGCCTCGCGCCCGCTCAAGTTCACGCTGACCGGCCCGCACATGCTCGCGAAGACGCTGCTCGACCGCCACTACGGCTCGCTGCCGGCGCTCGCCGATGCGATCGCGGCGGCGCTGGCCGAGCAGGTGCGCCATCTCGAGGCCGAGATCGTGCAGGTGGACGAGGCCAATCTCCCCGGTCACCCCGAGGAATGGGAATGGGCCGCGGCGGCGATCAATCGCGTGCTCGATGCCGCGCGCGAGGCCGGCGCGCTGCCGGCCGTGCACCTCTGCTTCGGCAATTACGGCGGGCAGTCGGTCCAGAGGGGCGGCTGGGCGCGTTTGATGCGCTATCTGAACGCGCTCCGTGCGGATCACATCGTCATGGAGAACGCGCACCGCCCGGCCGAGGAGCTTGCGGCGTTCCGCGACTTGCGGCCCGAGATCGGCGTCGGCCTCGGCGTCGTCGACATCAAATCCACCGAGATCGAATCCGCGGACGCGATCGCGCGCGCGATCGCGCGCGCCGAAACCCTGCTCGGCCGCGACCGTGTGCGCTATGTCCACCCCGATTGCGGATTCTGGATGCTGAAGCGCTCCATCGCCGACGGCAAGATCCGCGCGCTCGTCGAGGGCCGCGACCGCTACGAAGGCCGAGCCGCGCCCCGGGCCGCCTAGAGGGAATCCCGACGGCCGGGCGCGTCTCGCGTTGGTAGGGGCGGGTCCCCGACCCGCCCAGCGCCATCGCCACCCGTGCCGCCGCGGCGTATGCGGTTCGGATCGCTTCGATTGGAATGCATGGCAGGAACGGGTGGTCATCTCTCCCCCCGGAAGCGGCGGCGCACGAGAAAGTACGAACAGGCCAAAATCCGCCCCTTGACATATTCTTGTTTCGTTCCAACTCATGCCCATGGCCCCCATTGGGCCTCGGCCCGGCGCGCGATGGCGCGGCGGCCGCGCTCTTTTGATTTTGTGAATCACGTTGCCGCCACGCGCGCGCCCGGAGCGCGGCGCGGACGGGCCTGCCTGCGCAGCCACCCGTGTCGAGCGCCGGCGCGCCACGCGATGTTGGGCCGTCCGCACGCGGCAAATGACGACGTTCGAAGCCGGGATGCTGGATAAATGCTGACATTCTGCAGAATTTCGGCACTCCGAGGCGGGCGACCCGTTTCGGCCGGCGGAACCGCGCGCGGCCGACGCGTGTCCGCAAATGTCTGCCAATGTCCACCTTTGTCTACCGCGGAAGGGGGCGGGGTGTCCGCGCGGCCTGTCGGGGAATGTAGGTGGGAAGTAGGTGAAAGTAGGTGAAAGTAGGTGTTTTTGGGGGAGGGGGTGCCGGCACGCGATCAGCGGCGCAGGTAGCCGAGGATCACCTCGCTCACATGGCGCCGCCGCTCGGCGAGCGCCGCCGGCGCGTTGAGGTCGCGGGCGAAGATCGTCGAGAGCGTGTGGATGTTGGAGAAGTAGAAATAGGCCACGCCGGCGATCGAGATGTAGAGCTGGACGGGGTCGACGCCGCCGCGGAACACGCCCTGCCTGCGGCCGCGCTTCAGGACGCGCTCGAGGATGCCGATGACCGGGCTATTGATCGAGGTGACGCGCGGCGAGCGGCGGATGTGGCGCGCCCGGTGCAGGTTCTCGCTGTTGAGCAGGGCCACGAAATATTGGTTCTCGACGAAGTAGTTGAACGTGAAGCGCACGAGCCGCCGCATCGCTTCCACCGGCGGCAGGTTGTCGAGCCGCAACGCGCTCTCCCGCCCGCGGATCTTCTCGTAGGCCCGCTCGAGCACGGCGAGGAAAAGGTCCTCCTTGTTGCCGAAGTAGTGATAGAGCATGCGCTTGTTGACGCCGGCCGCGCGCGCGATCGAGTCGACGCGGGCGCCGCCGAGACCGCGCGCCGAGAACTCCGCCGTCGCCGCCTCGAGGATGCTCGTGCGCGTGCGCTCGGGCCGGCGCGCCCGGCCGCGGTCGGCCCGGCCGCCTCCGTTCGCCGACTCTTTGCTTGTGCGCCGATCGCCGCGCATCAGGCCAACTCCGGTCCGGAGATCGCGAAGACGCGCTCGTTCGCGGCCAGCCCCGGCGCCTCGCCGAGCACCATCCGCATGAAGCCGCGCGGCGAGACGGCGCCCGAAGCTTCGAGCCAGCGCCGCATTCCGGCATGGCGCTCGGGCACGTCGATGATGAAGGGCGGCTTGGCGCCAAGGCTCGCCTGCGCCGCCAGCGCCAGCGCGATCTCCCCGCTTTCGGCGACGATGGGGCCGAGATGGTGCGCGATGCGGCCGTCGCGCCCCAACACGAACCCGGCGATCTCCTCGCCGGCCTCGGCAATGAAGCCGAGATACGGCGCGCGGCCCTGTAGATGAGCGAGGATTTCTCGGCGCTCCATCGCGCTGCGCGGCGAGTCGTAGTCGGCGACGGCGCGAATATCCGATGCCGCCATGCGCCTCAGGCGAATGCCGGCGGGAGCGGATGCGGCTTGCGGCGTCCGTTCGAGATGCCAGCGCCGCAGCGCGCAAACGTCGGCAAATCCCAGCGGCAGATAAACGGGCCTGCCGAACTCGGTCGCATCGAGGCCTGCGGCGGCGCCGCCCGCGCGCGCCGTATCGATGCAGCGGCGCAAGAGATGCGTGCCGATGCCGCGCCCGCGCCAGGCCTTCGTCGTCAGCACCATGCTGAGCCAGGAAAGGCGCGGCGCAAGCGGCAGCGCGAGCGCGCTCGCGACCCAGCTTCCGGCCGCGTCGGCCATGCCGACGCCGCGGCCGCGCGCGAGCATGAAGCGCCAGTCCGCCGCCACCTGGTTCCAGCCGGCCTCGGCCGAGAGCGCCACGAGGCTCTCGGCCTGCTCGGGCCCGAGCGCCCGCTCGCTGGCGCCGCTAAAAGCGTCCATCGCGCACCTCGTAGCGGGTGGGCTTGTTCAAGCTCGGCATGTCGCGCGCGAGCCAATCCGCGGTCCACTCGACCATGCGCGCGAGCGGCACGCGGGGATAGCCGAACTCCTTGCACATGCGCGCCGTGTTGGCGAGCCAGCCCTCGGCGCTTTCCTGGCCCTTGAAAACCGGCTTCTTGCCGAGCAGCCGGCCACACTGCTCGGCGAGCCAGCGGACGCTCACGGTCTCGGGGCCGCTGACATTGATCGGCGTCGTCGGCGTCGTCGCATGACGGAGGCAGCGCAGCGCGATCGCGTTCGCGTCGCCCTGCCAGATCACGTTGACGTGCCCCATGGAGAGATCGATGGCGACGCCGGAGCGCACCTTGCTGCAGACGTCGTGGATGACGCCGTAGCGCATGTCGATCGCGTAGTTGAGGCGAAAGATGCGCCCCGGCGTGCCGTTGCGCTTCGAGAAATACTGGAACGCGCGCTCGCGGCCGAGGCAGGAATAGGAATAGTCGTTGGGCGGCGGCAGCGGCTCGGCCTCCTCGGTGGCGCCCTGGCCCGCGACCGGTACGAACGGATAGACGTTGCCGGTCGAGAACGCGACGATGCGCGAGCGGGCGAAAGCCTCGGCAACGTAGCCCGGCACCAGCACGTTCATCGCCCAGGTGAGCGGCGTGTCGCCGCTGGCGCCGAACTTGCGGCCGGCCATGTAGAGGACGTTGGGCGCTTTCGGCAGCGTCTCGATCGCCGCGCGATCGAGGAGGTCGCAGGCGATGGTCTCGATGCCCGCCGCCGCAAGGGTTTCGCGCAAGCCGGGCTCGCTGAAGCGCGCGACGCCGATGATGCGCCGTTCCGGCGCCGCTCGCCTGGCGAGCCGCGCCAGGGTCGGCCCCATCTTGCCGCCGACGCCCAACAGCATGATGTCGCCCGGCACGGCGGCGAGGTCGCGCGTCAGCGCCGCATCGGGCGTCGTCATGAAATCTTCGAGCGCCGCCACATCCTGGAAGCGTTCGGGGAGAGCGACGGCGCTCATGCCGGTACCTTCTCGTCGGCGGGCACGATCGCGTTCTTTGGAGCAGCCGGCATCGGGCGCATGGCGGCGAAGTCCATCTCGCCCGCCACCGCGAAACCGGCACAGCCGAGCGAGCCCAAGCGGAGCCGGCCTTTCTCGATTCTGAGGCGCGCGGGGACCTTGCCCTTGGCATAAAGATCGGGATGCGCGGCGGCGAACGACCGCTGCTCGCTTTCGGGCGCGAAGCTCATGCCGTCGATGAAATGGTGGCCGTTGCGCTCCACATGCGTGAGACCCAGCAGCGAGGCGAGCGCGAGATCCTGCTGCACGCTGACGCCGGTCCAGGTGGTGAGATCCTCGGCGGACATGAAATAGCGCGTCGCGCCGGCTTCGCCGTTGAGCTTGGCCACGCGCGCCGCGTTAAGCAGCGACTTGTAGAAGCCCTTGCAGTTCTTGCTCGAGACGCCGGCATAGCCGAGCTTCAACGCGGCCGGGAATGCGCCGAGATCGCCGTCGGACTCGTCGATGATGAGCGGGCGATGGCGCGCGAGCGGCGCCACCGGCCGCGACAGCGCGACCGCGCGCTTGATGGGCTGCTCGACGAACAAGATGGAATCGACGAGGCGCCTCAGGCGCGGTGTTTCAGCCATGCGCCGCCACAGCTCGGCGATGCCTTCGACGCTGTCGTACTGCTCGTTGCCGTCGAGCGTCGCGCGACAGCCGCCCGCTTCTTTGTCGAGCACGGCGGCGATGCGCGCGAGGCGATCGAGATCGGCATCGACCCTGCCGCCGACCTTGAGCTTGTAGTAGCGGCCGCCATAGTGGCGCGCGACCTCCTCGAGCGTCTCTGGCAGCCCATCGTTCACGCGATGCGCGGCGGGCCGATCGGCGGCCACGATGGGATCGACGAGGCCCACCGTGTGGCGCACGTCGATCGCGTCGCCGGGCTTCAGGCTCGCAAGGAAGCGCGCGAGATCGAAACCCACAAGATCGGGCACCAGCGCCGTCGCCGCGATGCCCGGCACGTTGGCGCGGATCATGTCGGCGAAAGAGCGGCCGAGGATGCGCCCCAGCGCGTCGATGATCGCGCGGTCGAGCAGCGCCGGCCCGTAGCTCGCGACCAGCGGGTTCAGCGCGAGCGCCGCGCCGCGCGCGAGCTGATCGCGGTAAGTGTCGGCGAAGAGCGCGAAAGGTGTCGCGGTGCCGCGCGCGCGGTAAAGGTCGATCGCGATGTCGAGCGCCTGGCGCAGCTGATCGAGGTTCTGGTCATCGCCGAGGGCCAAATTTTTGTCGAACCATTTGGCCGCGAGCGTCTCGGCGGCGACGCCGGCGCCGCTGCGGCCGTCGGCGAGCGCGATCCTCACGCGCACCACCGCCTGCGTCGCCTCGGTGACCGTGATGACGCCGAAGCGGAACGGCAGGCGGAGCTTCACGTCGCGCTCGAAACGCTCGACGCTTTCGACCTTCAGCTCGGGCGCTTCGCCGGTCTTCATGCCGTCGCCTCCATCAACCCGCTGACATAGCCGATCGCGCGCGCGGCGCAGGCGGGACCGTCGGGCTTGTATTGGAACGGCTCCATCGCCACCCAGCCCCGGTAATCGCATTCGCGCAACGCGCGCACGACCGGCGCAAACTTGTCCGCGCCCTCGCCGGGCCCGCGCCGGTTGCGGTCGTTGAACTGCACATGCGCGATGAGGCCCGCCGGCACCCAGCGCCGCACGAGCGCCGCGACGGGCTCCTTCTCGGCGAGGCCGGACGACGATGTGTCGAGCATCATGCGCAGCGCGGGCTTGCCGATGCGGCGGACGATGGCGGCCGCCTCGTCGAGCGTGTTGACGAAATCCGCCTCGGGGGCCGCGAGCGGCTCAACGCAATAGACCACGCCCGCCTTTTCCGCCGCGTTGGCGATGATGGCCCAGGCTTCCTCGCCGCGGCCGGCGGCCTCGGCGCGATCCGCATCATTGCCCACGCGCCGCTGCGCCGGCGAGCCGTGCACGAGATAGTCGCCGCCCAGATCGGCGCAGAGATCGACGAGGCGGTGCATCACGTCGACCGTGCGACCCCACACTGCGCGGTCGGCGCTGGTGATCGAGAGTCCGGGCGGCGCCACCAGCAGCCAGTGAAGGCCGCTCACGGCGACGCCGGCATCCGCGGCCGTCCGGCGCAGCGCCGCGCGCTCGGCGGGCGGCATGCGGTGGGCGTTCTCGCCAAGCGTGAACGGCGCCACTTCGAGCCCGGCATAGCCGAGCTCGGCGGCGAAGGCGCATTGCCGCGCGAAATCGAACTCGCGCAGCACCTCGTTGCAGAGGGAAAGCTTCATCCAGGGTTCCGGTTGCCCTTGACGACTTCCGCCGCCCAAGGTCAATCTAGCGGCAATAAGTAACCAGTTGGGTACTTAAGAGTCCAGGCGGAGGAGGACCTCAATGACGCGATCTCTCACGATGCTGCTCGCAGCGGCGGCGGCGCTCGCGGCCGGGCCGGCGGCGGCGCAGACCTATTCCTGGAAGCCCGACCGGCCGGTCACGATCATCGTGCCCTGGGCCGCGGGCGGCTCGACCGATCAGATGGCGCGCATCGTCGCCGCCGAGCTCGAGGCCGAGCTCAAGCAGAAGTTTGTCGTCGTCAACCAGCCGGGTGCCTCGGGCTCGATCGGCACCAAGAACGCGCTCGAAGCGGCCAAGGACGGCTACACTTGGGCGGCCGGCGCCGCGGTCGACGTCGGCACCTACAAGGTGCTCGGCCTGCTCGACACGATGCTGGAGGACTGGAAGCTCTACTTCGCGGTCGCCAACGTGAACGTCGTCGCAGTCCACCCGAGCGCGCCGTTCAAGGATTTCGGCGCGTTTCTCGAGGCGCTGAAGGCGCGCGGCGACAATATCCCCGTGGCGACCGCGGGCCTCTCCTCGGCCGGCCACAACACGATGGAAAGCATCCGCGCGCACGCGCCGATCAAATACAAGCACGTCACCTACAACGGCGGCGCGCCGGCGGTGCTCGCGACCGTGGCGGGCGAGACCCAGGCGGTGGCGCAGCTCCTCGTCGAAATGTCGGAGCACCTCAAGGCGAAGCGCCTGATCCCGCTCGCCGCGCAATCAGAGAAGCCCGTGGTGCTCGAAGGCTATGGCGAGATTCCGCCGGTCACGAAATGGCTTCCGAAGATGCCGGCGCCGCTTAACTACTTCGGCATCTGGGTGCACAAGGACGCGCCCAAGGCCGTGATCGAGACGATGGATGCCGCGTGGAAGAACAAGATCGCCAAGTCCGAGGCGCTGAAGAAGTACGCGGACTCGCGCGCCGCGCTCTTTGCGCCTCTTGCCGGCCGGGAGGCGCACGACGAGTCGATGAAGATGGTGCGCTACACGGCGTGGCTCTATCACGACGCCGGCAAGTCGAAGGTGTCGCCCGAGACGGTCGGCATCATGCGCCTGCAATAGGGCGGGCGAACGCGCGGCGGCCGCTCCCAACCGGCCGCCGCCCGCGTTTTTTTGCGAGGGCCTTCGCGCCGCGCCATGTCCGAGCCTGAGGCCCAAAGCGTTCTTCCCCACGAACAAAAGCTGCCGCCGCGCGTCGATCTCTGGACTGCGGCCGTGTTCCTCGCCGCCGGCGCCGCCATCATCTACGCCGCGTGGGTGATGCCGACCTTCCGTGAGCAGCTCGGTCAGGCCTACACGGCGCCGGGCCTGGTGCCGGCGCTCTACGGAACCATCATCGCCATTCTCGCGCTGTGGCTGGCCGCACGTTCGCTCGGGCGCGGCGCGCTAAAGCGCGGCGCCGGCGGACCGCCCCGCGCGCGCCGCGAAGGCTACAGCAATGTGCGCCTCGTGCTCGCGGCCGCGCTCTGCCTCGGCTTCGCGGTCGGCATGGTCACCCGCCTGCCCTTCTGGCTCGCGACCGCGATCTTCGTGTTCCTGTTCATCCTGATTTTCGAGTGGCGCCGCGAGCAGAGCTGGCGCGCTCGCCTCCGCCCGATCGTGACCGCCGCCCTGCTGGCCGGCATCACCGGCCTGCTCGTCGTGCTCGTGTTCGAGCGCGTCTTCCTCGTGCGCCTGCCCTGATGCTCGACGGCCTCTCGCAGCTCGGCTCCGCCTTCGCCGGTTTCATGACGCCGGGCACGCTCGTGAACGTGCTCTGGGCGACGTTCCTCGGAATCGTGATCGGCGCGCTGCCGGGCCTCACCGCCACGATGGGCGTGGCGCTGATGACGACGCTCACCTTCACCATGCCGCACAACCAGGCGATTCTGGTGCTGGTGTGCATTTATGTGGGCGCCATCTACGGCGGCAGCCGCAGCGCCATCCTGCTCAACATCCCCGGCACACCGGCCAGCGCGTGCTCCACGCTCGATGGCTTTCCGCTCGCGCGCCAGGGCCTGGCCGGCCGCGCAATGGGCATTTCGACCAGCGGTTCATGGCTCGGCACGCTGTTCGGCACGCTCTGCGTCGCGCTCTTCACGCCGCTGCTCTCCGAGGCGGCACTCTCGTTCCAGAGCTACGAGTTCTTCTGGATCGGCGTGTTCGGCATCGTGATCGCCGGCACGCTCGCCGGCGGCGATCCGTTGAAGGGCTACATCGCCGGGTTCCTCGGCCTCTGGATCGCGACGATCGGCCAGGAGCCGCACTACAACTACCACCGCTTCACTTATGGCTGGGCCGATCTTTCGGGCGGTATCGGCTTGCTGCCGGCCCTGGTCGGCGTGTTCGGCGTGGCCGAGGTGCTGACCGCAATGCGCGGGCCCGCCTATCGCGTGACAAGCAAGGCGGTCGATTCGATCCTGCCGCGCATCGGCGACGTGCTGAAATACTGGCGCACGATCCTGCGCTCGGGCGCCATCGGCACGTTCATCGGCGTATTGCCGGGCCTCGGCGAAGACACGGCGGCATGGTCGTCCTACGCGGCGGCGCGGCGCGCGAGCAAGGAGAAGGAGAAATTCGGCAAAGGCTCGATCGAGGGCCTGATGTCGGCCGAGACCGGCGAGAGCGCCTGCGTGCCCGGCGCCATCATTCCGGTGCTGACCCTGGCGGTGCCGGGATCGGCGCCGGCCGCGGCCTTGATGGCCGCGATGATGATCCACGATTTGAGGCCCGGCCCGATGCTGATGGTAGAGACGCCGCAGTTCTTCTACCAGATCATCGCGATGCTCGTGATCGCCGACATGAGCAAGCTCTTGTTCGGGCTCACGCTGGTGCGGCCGCTGCTCTGGATCCTCTTGGTGCCGCGCGAGCGGCTCATGCCGATCATCTTCGTGCTGTGCACGGTCGGCGCTTTCGCGATCACGCAGCGCGTGTTCGACATCTACGTGATGCTGTTCTTCGGCCTCTTCGGCTTCGTGCTGCGCGAGCTCAAATTCCCGATGCCCCCGCTCATCCTCGGGCTGGTCTTGGGCGAGCTGCTGGAGCAGAATCTGACTCGGGGCCTGGTGATCTCGAGCGGCGACGTGACGCCCTTCTTCACCCGGCCAGTCAGCGGCGTGTTGGCGGCGATCACGATCCTCTCGATCCTGTGGTCGATCCCGCCGGCGCAGCGGAAGATACGCGCGGGCGCGCGCGGCTTGTTCGGGCGGCGGCAACGAACCGCCTGAATAGGGAGGACTGGATGGGCATCGCCGTACGCAACCTCGACGTCTCTCCGATCTCGCCGGTGATGGGCGCCGAGGTGCACGGCATCGATCTCGCGGCGCCCATAGACGATCCGACCTTCGCCGCCATCCGCGCCGCGTTCAACCGCCACATGCTGTTGCGCTTTCCGGACCAGCGCCTCGACGAGGCCGCGCTCGTCGCCTTCGGCCGGCGCTTCGGCGAGCTGCAGATCCACGTGCTCGACGAGTACCGCCATCCGCAGTTTCCCGAGATCTACGTGCTCTCGAACGTGGATCGCGCGACGGGACGCACGACCGGGTATCACCCGGACCGCGGCACGCTCGTCTGGCATTCCGATCTTTCGTTTCAGCGCCGGCCGGCGCTCGCGACGATCCTCTACGGCATCGAGGTGCCGAAGAAGGGCGGCGAGACGCTGTTCGCCGACATGTGCGCGGCCTACGACGCGCTCACCGGGGCGACCAAGCGGCGCATCGCGGGCTTGCGCGGCGTGCACGATCTCGACTATTCGCGCACGCGCGCCGGGGCCGCGCCGATGACCGAGAAGCAGCGCGCCGAGGCGCCGCCGGTCGATCACCCGCTCGTGCGCACGCATCCCGAGACCGGCCGCGAAGGGCTCTACATCAGCCACCACATCTCGCGCATCGAGGGACTTTCGGCCGCGGAGTCGCAGATACTACTCGCCGAGCTCATGGCGCACGCGACGAGCCCGCGCTTCGTCTACAGCAACTCCTGGCAGGCCGCCGACGTGGTGATGTGGGACAACCGCTGCACGATGCACTGCGCGACCGAGTACGACGCCGGCGAAGAGCGCCGCGTGATCCACCGCACGGTGGTGAAGGGCGATATTCCCTCATAGCCCCCTCGCCCTGGGGCGAGGGGTTGGGGGTGAGGGGGGATGTCTTCGATGGCGGAAGGTCTCCCCCTCATCCCCTACCCCTTCTCCCCAGGGAGAAGGGGAACTAATCCCGCTCGACCTTTACCGCCTGACCGCCCGCCCCCGCCGCCAGCAGCGCATCGATCAGGCGGTGCACGCGCAGCGCCTCCTCGCCGCTCACCCTGGGCGCCCGGCGCTCCTCGATCGCGTCGAGGAAGTCGGCGAGGACTGCGCGGTGATAATCGTGCGGGAACGCCATCGGATCGGCGCCGGTGCCCCCGGCGCCGGGCTTGCCCGCCTCGTCCGGCGCCATCTCGATGCTGGTGCCGTCGTGGAACAGAACCTTGAGCTCGGTGCCGGCGAGCGCGGCGGTGCCGCGCGTGCCGACGATCTCGATGCGCTCGGGAAAGCCGGGGAACGCGGCCGTCGTCGCCTCGATCGTGCCGAACGCCCCGCTCGTGAAGCGCGCGGCGGCGCAGACCAGGTCCTCCGTTTCCATGCGATGCACGCGCGTCGTCGCCGCGTATCCGCGCACCTCCTCGATGTGGCCGGCCAGGCTCAGCATGAGATCGAGCGTGTGGATGCCCTGCGTCAGCAGCACGCCGCCGCCGTCGCGCGCCTTGGTGCCGCGGCCGGGCTGGTCGTAGTAGCTCTGCGGGCGCCACAGGCGGATCGCCGTCGAGCAGCCGACGATCGCACCGAGCGCGCCGCTGCGCATGATCTCGGCGAGTTTCAGGCCGGCCGGGCGGAAGCGATGTTGGAGGACGACGCCGAGCACGACGCCCGCTTCGCGCGCGGCCGCGACGACCTCGAGCGCGCGCGGCGTGGAAATCTCGAGCGGCTTTTCGAGCAAGATGTGCTTCTTCGCAGCCGCCGCGCGCCGCACGAGATCGAGATGCGTGTTCGGCGGCGTCAGAACGAGAACGGCATCGACGCTCGTGTCCGCCAAGATCGCATCGAGGCCGCCGCCGAGCGGGAAATCGAACTTCGCCCCGAAAGCGCGCCGGCGCGTCTCGCTCGGGCTGAACGCGCAGGCGACCTCAACGCGGTCGCGAAGATCGACGAGGCTCTTGGCATGCGGCGTCACCGCCATGCCGAGGCCGATGAGCGCGACGCGGTGCTTGGCCATGAGCGTCTCACGCGTAGGGGCGCGCCGCGCGCGCCCTCTCTCCGCCCAACGGGCTTTGGCAGGGCAATTCTTGGCACGCAGCGTAGCCACTCCTTGATGTCCCGCTCGCGGCGGCAGGGCGCGCGCAGCGCGCCCCTTATATCAGGCGAGTCAAGCAGGTTGTGTTGGCGTGGGCGCGAGCGGGTCGGTGGGTTCGGGATCATTTGCGAATCCCGAGCCCATCGACCCGCGGGACGCG